>JACXTT010000782.1_pt1 | contig 54302 bp, 55 predicted proteins | sample 9270951 | NCBI WGS metagenome assembly JACXTT01 (sample SAMN15532306, study PRJNA645909) | rock metagenome | isolation source: weathered quartz diorite | place: Puerto Rico | collected 2017-06-21
GCCAGCACCTGTCGACGGACACTCTCACCCTCGAAATCATCGGCGTGATGGAGGAGCAGGGCGGCGGGCTCAGTGGCAACTCAGATGACCGCGCACTGATCCCCCTCTCCACCGGCATGGGTATCCTCTCTGAACTGCAACGTCGCCAGCTCTTTTTCCAAGCCCGCGTAGATCCCCGGTGGACCGCGGATGAAGGTTCGGACCTGGTGGAAGAATCCCTCCGCCGCATCAAGGGCATCAAGGCCGGTCAGCCCAGCAGCTTCAAGGTCTTCAGCCCGAAGCAGATCACGAGCCTGGTGGGAGGGATCACCGCCATCATCACCTCCGTGGCGGGCGGCATGGTCTCCATCGCCCTCCTCGTCGGTGGCATCGGCATCATGAACATCATGCTGGTGAGCGTCACCGAACGCACCCGAGAGATCGGCGTGCGGAAGGCCATGGGCGCCAAACGCCGGGACGTGCTGCTCCAATTCCTCATCGAGGCCTCCTTCCTGTGCGTGCTCGGCGGAGCCATCGGCATCGCCCTCGGCTACCTGCTGGGTGCCCTCATCGGGAAGGCACTGTTCGGCCAAGTTGGCGGCATTCCATTATGGGCCGTGCTGAGCGCCTTCGGCGTGCCTGCGGCCATCGGCCTCATCTTCGGCATGTACCCCGCGAACAAGGCCAGCAAACTGGATCCCATCGAAGCCCTGCGCTACGAATAAAAGTTGTTGCTCGCAACTTTTCCCGAACCAAGGCCACGAAAACTGCACAATGAATCGTGACTTCGCCCGGAAAGCATTCTTTCCGGGCCCTGCCTTGGACGCCGATATGAAGCGGAAATCCTGGATGTATGCCGGTGGCGCCGTCCTCCTCGTTGGAGGTCTGGTGGGCTGGAAAACCTTTGGAGCGTCCTCCTCCGCCGAGGTGCTGTTCACGGTGGAGACCGTCCAAAAGCAGGATCTGAAAGAGAGCGTCACGGCTAACGGGGAGATCCAGGCCATGACCAAAGTGAACGTGGGAACCACCGTCACGGGCGAGATCAAGCAGATCCACGTGAAGGATGGTCAGACGGTGAAGGCTGGAGATACCCTCGTCACCCTGGATCAGGAGCGCTTCAAACAGGATCTGAATCACGCCGAGCTGAGTCTCCACATGGCTCATCAGGACCAGCAGAACGCGGAAGCGACCTTCAAGAAACAGCAGGGTGCCTATGAGCGCCAAGAAGCGTTGTTCAAGCAGAACCTCATTGCCCTCGATCAATTCCAGGATGTGAAACTGACGAGAGATACAGCGGACACTGCTCTGCAGCGCGCCAAGGTGGCCGTCCAGCAGGCCGAATCCCAAGTGGCCATCGCCAAGGACGCTCTGGCGAAGACGGTGCTCCGTGCCCCCATGTCGGGGCGTGTGACTGGCTTGAAGGCCGAGAAGGGAGAGATGGCCATCGCCGGTCAAACCTCCATCGCAGGCGCCGTACTTATGGTCATCTCGGATATGGGCGAGCTGCTCGCGGAGGCCAAAGTCGGCGAGTTGGAAGTCTCCAAGCTTCGTCCGGGCCAACCCGCCGAGGTGCAAGTGGATGCGCTGCCCAGCATCGTCTTCCAAGCCCAGGTGTTCAACGTGGCCAGCAGCTCGGATAGGGGATCCAGTCAAAGCACGTCAGCCTCCCAGGAAGCCCAGAACTACAAAGTCCGCGTGCTGCTCAAGGGCAGCCCGGCGGATCTGGATCGGCTGCGGCCCGGCATGAGCGCCCGGGTGGCCGTGCTGACCAACGAGATCAAAAAGACGCTCGCAGTGCCCCTCCAAGCGGTGATGGAACGCGAAGACCGCTCCGGCGGATTAGGGCTGATGCCCCGCACTCGAACCACCGTCTTCATCCATAAAGGTGGCAGCGTCGAAGAGCGCGATATCCAGCTTGGAGCAGCCACGCGGCGAACCGCAGAAGTGCTTCAGGGCCTCAAGGAGGGCGAGACCTTGATCACGGGCCCCACCAAAGGGTTGAACAGCCTCCGGGCCGGTCAGAAGGTGAAGCTCGCCGAACCCGGAGCTGCGAAGTGAGCACCTGGGTCTCCCGCGCCCCCGAGCAATTCCGAGCGGCGCTTCAGAGCATCTGGTCGCATCGCATGCGCTCGGTGCTGACCATCCTCGGCATCATCATTGGCGTCGCCTCCGTCATCACCGTGGTGAACCTTACCAAGAGCCTGGAAGCCCGCATCATGGCGGATGTGAACCAGGAGGGGAGCCTCACCTTCTTTCTCAGCCCAGGCATGTCGAGCAAGGCTTGGCGCGCGGGAAAAAAGGTGAAGCGCCAGCCCCTCGATCGCGACACCATTCGGGATCTTCAGGAGATGGTGCCCCAACTAAAGGTGGCCAGCCCCGATATGTACATCTGGGGCCGAAACACGGCCAAATCCGGCGATGTCACGCGCCGGGTCATGATCCACGCCATCGGCGAGCAGGGGCTGGACCTCTCCAATCTGAAGCTCGAAGCGGGCCGGAGCTTCACGGCCACCGATCGCAGCACCCGCGCCCCTGTGGTGATCCTCGGAGCTCGCATCGCCGAGGAGCTGGGCCTCGATAAGGGCAGCGGCCGCACGTTCACCCTCAACGGCCAAACCGCCGAGGTGGTCGGCCTATTGAAGAAGCAGGGCGATATGCCCTTCATGCCCCAGGATGATGAGGCGAGCTGGGGCCCAGATAACGAAGTCTACGTGCCCTTCGGAAGCTTTAAGGAATTCATGCAGCCGTGGATGCTGGACAACATCAGCTACCGGCTGCAAGTGGAGCCCACGCTCAGCCAGCCCGAGGCGGAGGATCTGCTCCGCACCAGCCTTCGCCGCGTGCGCGGGCTTCGCGGCGATGACGTGGACAACTTCGATCTCTCCACCAATCAGAAGCAGGTGGAGATGGTGGAGAAGCTGACCGGAAGCCTCATGCTCGCCGCGGGTGGCATGGTTTCCATCAGCCTTCTGGTGGGCGGGATCGGCGTGATGAACATCATGCTCGTGAGCGTCACCGAGCGCACGCGCGAGATCGGCATCCGCAAGGCCCTCGGCGCGCGGAGGCGCACCATCCTCACCCAATTCCTCATCGAGGCCACCTTGCTATGCGTCGTGGGGGGTCTCATCGGACTGGGCATCGGGCTATCCCTAGGAGGCGTACTGAGCCAACTGCTTCTCAAGCATGTCGGCAGCGTCCCCCCTTGGGCGGTGGCATCCGCCTTTCTCGTGCCCGCTGCAGTGGGCTTGGGATTCGGACTCTACCCCGCGGCCAAGGCCAGCAAGCTGGATCCCATCGAAGCGCTGCGTTACGAATGAAAATGGGGGCCGAAAGGCCCCCACGCGTTGTAGCCGATTCTTCTCTCAGGTGACGATTTCGCTTTTGCTGAGGTTCGAATGCGCTACCGTTTTGCGCTGAACTTCTCCATTTGGGATACCAACCAGAACTCCAGGCTCCGTTTTGCTTAAGGAGATTTTTGGAGGATGGCTCAGACTCGCCGGTCGCGAAACAAGCTGGTCATAAAAAAATAGGACGATGCGAGTCTTCCGCATCGTCCTATTTCTATATTGTGCCTGGAGTCCGTTGGATCAGTTGGAACCAGGCCCTGGAGGCGGAGGCGCGCAGTTCGGAAGCGGCCCATAGTGAACCTGAAGCGTCACAAGGAGCCTCGAAACCGCACCACGGCTATCCGTCGCGACTACCCAAAGCTGGGCGTAGTAGGGATAGGGGCAGCTTGTTGACCGGGTGAACATCGACGAGAACGCGCCGTCCCAGGTGAAATAGCCGTAGGAGGTAATGCTTACGTTGCTCGTCAAAGCAAGTCCGTTCGCAGTCTCGAGCCTATAGGTAATGCCTCCATTTGGATCAGTGGCCTGATATTGGAAAGCGATAGGCGTTGGACGAGTGCTACTCAAGTAGTCCGAGGAGAAGAATGCCTGATCGGTACCGCGGAACGCTGGGGTGTAATAGGGGGTGACATTGAGAAACGTACTAAGAGGAGTAGAAGAGTTGGATGGGGTGTTCTGGTAGGTAAACGTACCCCCTGAAACGTACGATCCGGAGTAAGTGAATTGCCGGGTAAACCCAGTGACAATACCTCTCGAATCCGTAATGGTAGTGACCGGTCCATCAGGGAGCTGAACGCCATTGTACTTGGCAACCGGAGTATAACCGTACCCTTGTTCCGTAATCGTGAAGGTCATGGTATTTCCCGCATGACCATTCACCGTACCCACCTGCCCGGGGTTAATAATCTCGCTCCCGCCAAAAGGCGAGTCCATCGACGAAACCCTCACTGAAGTGAGCGGAGTAGCTGGACCCAGCCTGAGCGGTCCTCCTGAAAGAGCAAGAGCTCCCGTAAGCACAAGTAGTGCGAGCGAATTCACATAGTCTCCTTTTAGTACATAGGTAGATGCAGACCTAAGGCCGCATTTACTTCATTAATGAGTGTACGGTGAAGTGGGCCAAGCATAGATGCAAAACTGCACTGGAAGTGAAGATGGATTTGTCCATCCACTTCTTCACCATCCGCACAGAAAACGACCCATCGTGCGGGACTGTCTGATTGTTCCGAAACAAACGAGATCGCACAAAGCGATGCAATCTCGTTCGATTCGGCATGTCTCTTATTCCTTAAGGGGCCTCTCACGAGAGGGGGCCCATCGGCCCCCTTCCCATTCTTATAAAGATTCAGTGAGCGACGTGCCCTTTGCCCGTCGCGGGCTTCTTGCCTGGAATGGCTTCGCCCACATTCGAGAACAAACTTTTAAAGGCCACCAGCGTTTCGGTCTTGGCCACTCCCGTGAACTGCATCCCTCCAGGATCCAAGGTCAAGACGCCACCCAAAGGGGGCACGCTGGGGAGCGGAGCACCTTGCTTGCCGGGAGGCAACCCAAGGGTCGTGGTCACGGTGGTGTACAGGGTTTCCAGGCCCTTAGGATGGGCGTAGATGCCGAAGCGGGCGCCCTCCGGCAACAGCGCATTGGTTTTGCCCAACCCCTTGAAGGCCGGTCCCTGCTTCGCCTTGGCGATGGCCGCCTCCAAGCGGTCCTTGCCTCCGAAAACCATGATGACGTTGTGATCGTCCAGCACCGCTTGGCTCGTCACCATGCGATTGCCTCCGAAGAGCAGGGCCGAGAACATCCCCATCTGCTCGGGTGGAAGCTTACCCTTGGCCATCGTGTTCAGATCCACGCTCGTAATGATGGTGGGGCGTCCCTCAAAGGTGCCGTGCTCCACAGTCATGCCCTCGCCCATGCGCGCGCGGGCGAAATCCTCTTGGGCCTTGGCGGCCGCGAGCCAGGCGGGAATGTCCTTGATCCGGCGGTAGGTGCTAATGCCGCTGAAGAAGGGTTGACCTTCGACGGGAGGTTCCACGCTTAGGGAGAAGGATTCGGTAAGCCCCGCGTCCTTTTCCAGCACGGCCTTGTAGTCGGCCCGCTGCGCGTCGGTCAGCTCCGGATCCTGGAGGGCCATCTGACTCATGAAGTTGAAGGCCTCCGGGTAGCCGCCACCCAAGGCCAGGGCGAAGGGGGCCTCGGGCAACGCGCCCATCAAGACTGCCGGAGGTGCGGACGCATCTGCAGCCTCCTTCGAGAGAACGCTGCCCGGGCTGAAGAAAGCCCGACCCGTGACACGCACCGTTCCAGGCTCGGGGAAATCAAGCGCCACTGCAATGTGGTGGATCGAAGCCTGCGCCTTGGTCACCCAGCCACGCAGCTGCTCGCCCAGGAAGGCCTTCGCAGGGCTGGGCGGGCCCTTGGGATCCAATCCAGAGGCGATGTCCGCAAGGCCCTTCGTCGTTCCCGAGGCCGTGATCACCACCGCCGTCGCGCGCGCGGTAAGCCAAGGGAGCATGGACTCGAGTTCTGTATCCAGGCCACCTTCGACCTTCATCGTGTCCTGGATCAGGGCTTTGGATCGCGAGATGAGCGCATAGGGTCCCCGAAAGGCGAGGTAGCGAGACTCCGCCCCATTCGCCCCGGTCCAGCTGTATTGCTGAACCCCGCCCTCTGCTTTTGCGTTCAGGTGCGCGGCGAAGGCCTTCGCGTCCTTGATCGGCACGAATACCACCTCGGGTTGGGGGCTCGCACTTTCCGTCCCGACGCTCACCTTCGGCCAAAAGGCCACGGCCACGGGCCCGGGGGCGAGATCCTTCACGTTCACATGGACCTTCCCATCGAGGCCCATGAGATTCGGATGAGTATCCACGCCGGTGAGAGCCGCCCGATACGCGGCTTCGGCGGTGGCCGGGTTCCAGGTGAGCTCAACATGCTCTGCAGTCGTGGGAATCAACTTAAGCAGAGCCTTCGGCGATTGGGCCATCAGGCTCGCGCCCACCGCCAGAAATCCCACTGAACGATAAAAAAGCGTCATATCCGCCCTCATAGAGATTTCCATCCTTCTCGGCCCGCGGCTTCAGTGCAATGAAAAAGGGCGCCCGGAGGCGCCCTTTCCAAAAGCGATCACTCGGATCAATCGTTGACGGCGAAGACGACGCGGTCGTTCTTCAGACGCTCGGGATCGAGGATCTTCACGGTGGCGGTGCTGCCATCGGGCGCGTAGGCCACGGTGTAGTGCTGATCCTTGATGAGGGAGCCCGGCACCACGTTCACCTTGCCGATCTTCTTCACGCCAGCGTCGGTGGCCTTGATGACCACTTCAGCAGGCACGCTGCCATCCAGGGGCAAGTCCTTGTCGAACTTGGCGACGGTGGCCTTGGGTCCCATGCGGTCCTTGGCGAAGATGGGCACCACGATGACGCCATCCTGCTCCAGCTGCTTGCGGGCACCCACCAGGTAGTGGAGAGAAGCGAGGCGCTTCTTCTGGCCTTCGCTCAAGGTCGTCAGATCGTTCACCTGGGACATGAGGGAGCCCTTCTCCGTGCGGAGGTTCTCCACTTCCTCGGTGATCTTGGTGCGCTCGGCCACGAGGCGTTCAACTTCATCCGCCAGACCATGGGCGATGGCCTTGGTCTCGTCGCGCTCGCGCTCCAGCGCCATGCGCTGACCCTTCACGAACTCGCTGGGGCTGATGGTCGACTTGCCCTGGGTAACGGTGGTGAGGTACACACCGTTGGAGTAGTAGTTGTAGACCTGCCAGCCGGGCTGCAGCTCTTCCATGAGATTGACCTTGGCGAGCAGCGTCTTGGCCTTCTCTTCGCCAATGCCCTTCGCGCGGAGGTAGCGCAGGGCCATGGCGTAGTGGTTGTCCTTCTCGGTGGCGATCTGGGGCTTGGGGATCTCCGCCTTGAGACGGGTCACCTTGGTTTCCAGCTCGCCGATCTTCTTATCGCGATCCAGGATTTCCTGCAGCAGGGCGGCCGTATCGCTGCGCTTCTCTTCCTTCACGCGCTGCTCGAGCAGGCTGCGCTGCTCAGGCGTGAGCTGCACGGTCTCGCCTACGGTCTGAACGCCAGCCTTCTGCATCGACTGGGCCTGGGCGTTCTGAGCGATCTTGCTTTCCTTTTCAGCGCCTTCAGCTTCGGCGACCTTCTTCACTAGGTCGTTGGCTTGGGACTGGGCTTCGTTCTTCTGCGTATTGCAGCCGATCTGGAATGCGAGAGGCGCCACCGCGAGCGCGGCGGCGAGAGTGATTCGTCGGGAGAAGGTCATGATTGCTCCTTAAAAAGGGTCAGACGTCGGGAAGATCAATGTCATCAGCCTAAGGATGGGTTCGCGTCAGCAAAACGGAATCCCCTTTTGGTCATAGGGAGAGGTGGCTTTGCATGGTCGAACAGGACGAAGCCCTTGTCCAATGGACCGTCACAACTGTGTCACGCTGCGCTTTTAGGGGTAAAAGCTCCCTTCAGAGTGGCGAAAAATCGCGCGGGCGGGGTGAAATTCCCACTCGCAAGCTCAACCCCGGCCTAGGTCTAACGATCCATACCGGAGGGGTTGCTCTGGAGGCCAGACTCCCCCACTTTGGAGAGCAGAGTTCCAAATGAAGCCCCTTCGACTGATCCCCTTTGCCTTCGCCCTTCTCGCCATCGGCTGCACGGCCTTGGACAACGGGGATGTCCACGGACCGAAGACCTCCTACGCCAACACCGTGGCGGCCGTGGATCTGGACGGCGATGGCCGCGCAGACCTGGTGGCTGGATCGGGGCTCTATCAGGACGGGTCCTCTTACCCCGGATATGCCTCCGTGGTGCGCCAAACCTCGGTAGGCGCCTATGCCCCCGCCACCCGCTACAGCATCGGAGCCGACCCCACCGCCATCGCCATCGGGGATGTGAACGGTGATTCGCGCCCGGACATCGTCGTGGCGAATGCGAGCAGCGGCACCGTGAGCGTCTATCTGCAAAGCGCCACCACGCCTGGATCTTTCACCCTCGCCGCCACCCTCAGCACGGGGAATACCGCCCCCTTGGACGTGGCCATCGGGGATCTCAACCAGGATGGGCGCAATGACATCGCCGTCGCTACCAGCGGCAATAACTCGGTGATGGTCTTCTTCCAATCCGCCATCACCCCGGGCACCTTCTCCGCAGGCCAGACCTTCACAGTGGCGGGCGATCCCCGCGGCATCGCCCTCGGGAGCTTCAGCGCCAGCGGACGGACTGACATCGCCGTATCCACCACTGCGGATAACGTCTGCCTCCTGTTGCAGGGAACGACCGCCGGCACTTTCACGGCAGGTCCCGTACTCGCCACTGGGCCTGACCCTGTGGCCCTCCGCGCGGCCGATCTCGGCGGCACGGGCCGGCTGGACCTGGTCACCGCCAATTGGAAGGCCACCACCACCTCCGGTATCACCGTGCTTCGCCAAACAGCCCCCGGCACCTTCGCTGCTGGGGTGACCTATGACATCGGCGATTACGCGCCAGCGGGCCTCGCCATCGGCGATCTCGATGGCGATGGCCACCCGGATATTGTCGTAGCCTGCGCGGGTCTGCCGGGGGATCCGGGCAGTGTGGCCATCCTCACCAACGTGGCCGCAACACCCGGCACCTTCGCCGCCCCCATCAACTACCGCGGCGCCTACGGCCCCTTGGGCGTGGCCATCGGTGATCTCAACGGCGACGGCCTGCCGGACCTGGTGGTGGCGGATGGCGTGCCCTATGTGCGCTTCCAGCAGGCGGGCTTCACGTTTGGCCCCCGAACCAGCATCGGCTATTGACCATTTGCGGTATCACTGAAGGGCCGGCCTGCGCTGGCCCTTTTCGCATCCGGAGCTTCGCATGCGTCGTGGCGTCCTCATCACCGTCATCCTATCCACCGGCGTGCTGGTGGGCTGGTGCAGCAACGCCCTGCTGCAGCACACACCCACCCGGCCCCGTCCCGTAGATGCGCGCGGCCCGCTGCTCGAGGCGGAGACCACCCTCGTCAAGCGATTCAAAGAAGCACAGCCCAGCGTGGCCTACATCACCACCAAAGAGGTGAGGCAGGACTTCTTCGGCTTCCGACAATACGAAGTCACCGCCGGCGCGGGGAGTGGATTCATCTGGGATGACTCGGGCCACGTCGTCACCAACTTCCACGTCATCCAAGGCGCCTCCAAAGCACTCGTGACCCTCTCCGATGGCAGCACTCACGAGGCCGAGCTGATCGGCACCGCGGAGGATAAGGATCTGGCGGTGCTCCGCATCCAGCAGCCTCCCAGTAAGCTGCACCCCATCCCCATCGGCCGCAGCAACGATCTGCAAGTCGGTCAAATGGTCATCGCCATCGGCAATCCCTTCGGCCTGGATCAGACGATGACGACGGGCATCGTGTCCGCCCTGGGCCGCTCCATGCAAAGCCCGAGCGGACGGAGCATTCGGGATGTCATCCAAACGGATGCAGCCATCAACCCTGGCAACAGCGGTGGCCCGTTGCTCGATAGCGCCGGTCGGCTCATCGGCGTGAACACGGCCATTCAAAGCCCCAGCGGAGCTTCCGCGGGCATCGGTTTCGCCGTACCGGTGGATACGGTCAACCGCGTCGTGCCCCAGCTCATCGCCAAAGGCAGGTTGGAGCGGCCTGATCTCGGCTTCGAGCCGCTGGCCGAACGCTGGCTGCCTCGCTTCGGCGAGAAGGAAGGTGTCATGGTGCTGGAGGTTCGGCCCGGCGGCCCCGCCGATCGCGCGGGCCTTCTTGGTGCCACCCAGGACCGCCGCGGCAGGATCTCCGCAGGCGATCTCATCGTGGGCCTTCAAGGCCGGCCCCTTCGCACCTACGATGAACTTCTCGATGCTGCCGAAGCCCTGGCACCCGGCGAAGCGCTTCGCCTCGATGTCAAACGCGACGGCAAGCGCCTCACCGTCTCGCTTCGCCCTGGCGGCGGGCGGGTCATTTAAATCGCAACACCACCACGCGCTCCAAGGGCTCCTTGGGCCGACCACCTGGGGCGACACGATCCCATTGGGCGTTGGCCACCATCCAGATCCCATCTGGCCTTATGGTCATGAGCGTGGGGTCTCCAAAGAGAGGATGGGACCGCAACAGCGGTGTAGCTTTCACTTCACGATCCACCACTTCAAGCTTCCACACCCGCGCCGGCGACACGCCGTTCTGACTTGCGATGAACGCTCCCTTGTAGGCCGCGAGACCATCCAGCCCGAGCAAGCAAACTCCAGTCGGCCCGCGCAGCGTCTCCAGCTGTCCCGCAGCGTCCACGGAGAAGAGACCCAGCGCATAATCCGCCAACAACATTCGGCCATCGGGTAACCAGGCCATCCCTTGGGGGGAGGGCAGCCGACCTTCAGGCACGAAGGGCGTCAGCGATGTGGCGCCTGATCGAAGTTTCCATATTCCGCCTGCCGCGCCGTCACTTGCGTAGAGCGTTCCATCGGCATGCAGCAGCAGGTCTCCCAGCACGCGAGGATGGGTGGCGTCGCCATCCAGAACCCAGGTTTGAAGCAACTTTCCGGTGCCAAGATGAAAGCAGGCGACCCTTCCACCGCGCGGTTTTTGAGGATCGAAACCTTCCATCTCCTCGGCGGTTCCACCGACCGCCCACAGCCGTTGGCGAGGCAGATCCACCGCCAGCGCGAGAGGCGCCCACCCCTCCAGAACGCCCCACGTGGAGACCTTTCCTGTGGCATCCCGTCTCAAAATCGCGTGCTTATTCACTGCCGCGAAAAACAGCTCACCCTTCGATCCACTACAGATGCCCTCGATGAGATACCCGCCTTCGGGCAGCACTGCGGCCACATCCGCCTTCCCCTCCATGCGTTGAAGCGCTTCCGCCTTTGCGCGCAAATCCTCGGGCAGATCCTGGACACCTGGATCGACACCGATGGCCAGCAAGCGCGCTGCGGCCTCCAACGCATGCGTGCGATCGCCGGTACGACGACCAATGGCCACAGCACGCGAGAGCAACCGGGAATTGTTCGGATCCTGTTTCAATCCCTCCTGAAGCAGCTGCATGGCCTCCTCTTTCCGTCCCGCCTTCCAGGCAGCTTCAGTGGCCTTCACCACACGATCGGAGGCGAAGGGATCCTGCGCGAGAAGAGGAAAGGCTACGGCGAAAAGGAGCGAGCGCATGTCAGCCCTTACCTGCAGGTGGCTTGAGCTCCCATAGCACGTTGACGATGACCCAACGGCCCTTCCACTTAGCGAGGTGCATGTAATCCACCCATCCGCTCATGGTGGCTTTGGCGGTGGCGGCGTTCCCGAAGACATCCAGCACGACCACGTCCTGCTGGCGCTCGGCTTCGGGCGTGCTCTTCCCGCCCCCGCCGCGCACGGCCGCCACCAAGCGGGTGGCGCCCATCTGGTCCAACAGGGGTTCGCCGCCGGGGCCCACGCGGACGATGCGCTTCGCAAGTTCGGGGTGCAGCGCCCGTTCCATGCGGGCAGCATCGGCGGTGTACCAGCCCTGGACGTAATCAAGGACGGTGGCTTTGATCGCCTGCTCTTCGGAAGCCGCAGGGACTTGCGCGAACAGCGCGACGGGAAGGAGTAAGGGAAGAAGAAGGCGCATGAAATCTCCGCAGGTTGTCCAAAGGATGCGCGGGGGGCCAATCTTATTCCGGCCCGTCTGCCCTTCGCTCGACGCGGTCCGTCCCCGAAGGTCAGAAAACGCTAGGCTATTGCCATGGGCACTGCCCGCTGGCTCACTCGACCTTTCCTGCTGCTGACCCTGTTCTATTTTCTGGTCTTCGCGGCGGGCTACCAGATCGTGCCCGTCATGCCCTTCCGACTGCGCGAGCTGGGCGCCACCCTCGCCCAAAGCGGCAGGTTCATGGCCGCCTTTCAGTTGGGCTCCGGCCTAGGAGCCTTGTTCACGGGCCCTTTGGGGGATCGGCTCGGCAAAGACCGTGTCCTGCGGGCCGCAGCCCTCCTTTCGGCAGCGTTCTTTCTCTCCTATGCCTGGCTGCGCCTGCCCTGGGCTTTCTTTGTGCTCGCCTTCGCTCACGGCATCGTCTGGTCCGCACTGCGCACTAACGCTCTGGCCAAGGTGGGCGGGCTCCTTCCGGAGACTCGCCGAGCAGAAGCTCTGGCGCTCTTCGGCCTCGCCAGCCCGGGAGGTGTGGCCGTCGGTCCGATGATGGGGTTGCAGCTCTACCGTTGGATGGGCTTCACGCTGCACATGGTGCTGTTGGCCGCCGCCTTTCTCGCGCTTCAGCGTCTGGGGCACTCCCTTCCGGAAGACACCGTCCGGCCCGAGGCCCCCAAGGGCCTGCAGTGGCCCCAGCGCGCCGTGTGGATCCCCGCCCTCACCATGGTGCTTCTCGCCCTTTCATACGGCCCCATGGGCCCCTACAGCGCCCAAGAGGCCAAGGCCGCGGGCGTGAAGTGGGATGGCGCCTTTCTCACCAGTTTTGGCCTCGGCATGGTGAGTTTGCGTTTCATGCTGGGCCTGCGTGGCTTGGGGCGACGCCCCGTCACCCTGCTCCCCCGCATGATCCTGATTGCGCTCTTAGGCAGCGCCCTCATGGCAAGCCTGCCCGGCACGCTGCTCCGCCACATTCTGGCGGGCCTGGTGTACGGCGCGGGCTACGCCATGGTGCATACCCTCGTCTTCATGCACATCCTGGAGACCACGCCTGCCGAAACCCGCGGCGCCGCGGTGGGCGCCATGTATTTCAGCTATGACGCCGGGGTCGCCCTCGGCGCGATCCTCGTCGGCCTGCTGATGGATCGTGCGGGGTTCCGCTGGGGGTGGTGGTCTGGGGCCCTGGCGCTGCTCCTTTCCCTCCTCCCCGCGCGCCGCCTCGTGACACAGCACCTGCGTCACCAGAGCATGCTGGAGCCATGACGGAATCGCGCCCCAAGCTCCTCACACCTGCCTTCGCGCTGGTGTGGCTGCTCACCTTCGTGACCTTCTTTGCGGCGTTCCAGCTCTTCCCCACCGCGCCCCTCCGGTTGAGGCAGTTGGGGGCCAGCCTCGCAGAGAGCGGCCGCTTCCTCACCGTCTTCACCGTGGGAAGCGCCGGCGGTGCGCTGTTCACCGGCCAATTGGGGGATCGCATCGGGCATCGGCGGATGTTGCTCATGTGCGCCACCGCCTTCACGCTCATCATGTCGGCCTACGGACTGCTCACCGTGCGCTGGGCCTTTTACCTGCTCGCGCCAGTGCATGGCATCGTGTGGTCTGGATTAATCACGGCGACCTCCGCCCAACTGGGCGACCTCATCCCCGAAGCGCGCCGCGCAGAAGGCCTCTCCTGGTATGGCCTCGCAAGCCCCGGAGGCGTCACCCTCGGTCCAACGCTCGGTCTCGCCATCTTTCACCGGGCCGGTTTTGGATGGATGTGCGCCGGCCTCGTCGCCGCCTTCGCGGTGCTGGCCATTCTCGCCACTCAGCTGCCCCAAGACAGGCATCGAGAACCGCCCCCTCTTCAGCGTCCCGAACCCGAAGTGCTGCGCCTGGCGGCCATTCTCTTCCTCGTCGGTCTGCCCTACGGCGCCATGAGCAGCTTCAGCGCTCAAGAGGCTTTGGCGAAGGGATCCCCTTGGGCCGCGGCCTACATGAGTGCCTTCCCCGCGGGCATGGTGGCCATGCGCCTATGGATGGGTTGGCGCGGCTTTGGCGCCAATCCAGTGCGATTGCTCCCGAGCATGGTGATCGTCGCCAGCACCGGCATTTTTATGCTCGCCGCCCTTCCGGGCACCCTCGCCCGTCACTTGGTGTCGGGCGTCGTGTTTGGCGCGGGCTACAGCATGATCTTCACGCTTCTCAACACCGCCCTGCTCACCGTGGTGCCTCAAGAGCGACGCGGAGCGGCCTTCGGAACCTTCATGTTCGGCTTCGATACCGGCATCGGCCTCGGCAGCATGGGCCTCGGTTTCCTCATGCAGGCCGCAGGCTTCCGCTGGGGATGGGCCGCGGGTGGTCTTCTGCTGCTCTGCTCCTGGCCCATGGCGCGCCGTGTGGCGACGCGCCATCAGAGCTGATCTAGCTACGGCGGTGCACCTTGGCGCCGGTATGGCTGCCCTGATCCGTGGGCTTGACGATGATCTCGTCGATGTTCACGTGATCGGGCAACGCGAGCACCCAGTGGATGCACTCGGCGATGTCCTCGCCCTTGAGGGGCCGCATGCCCTTGTAGACGTTTTCTGCCTTCACCTCATCGTGGAACCGCACGAGGCTGAACTCGGTCTCCGCCATGCCGGGATCCACCGACGTGACGCGAATGGGCTCGCCGCAGAGCTCTAGACGCAACACATGAGCCAGGGCCTTCACGCCGTGCTTGCTAGCGCAATAGATGCCACCGCCTTCGTAGGTCTGATGGCCGGCTGTGGATCCGATGAGCACCACGTGACCCCATCCGCTTTTTCGCAGATGAGGGAGACCGGCCTGAAGGGTGAAAACCAATCCCTTCACGTTGGTATCCAGCATCTGGTTGAGGTCTTCTTCGGGAATGCCTTCGATGCGATCCAGCCCGCGGGCTAAGCCCGCGTTGCACACCAGCACGTTCAATTCACCAAGGGACTGAGCGGCTGCCTCCACAAACGCGGTTATGGATGCGGAACTTCGGACATCCACCTCGCCCGCATAGATTCGCGTGCCGTGCTTGGACGCCAAGGCTTCACCCAGCGCCCGCACCCGATCCACCCTGCGCGCGCCCAGGGCGAGGTCGTAGCCCTCCTTGGCGAGGCGCCTCGCCGTTGCTTCACCGAAGCCACTGCTGGCGCCGGTGATGAGGGCGATGGGGCGGGATGGGCGCATTGGCAGATCTCCTTCTCAACGATAACGGAGCGAAGCCGGAACTGCCCTCTCACAAGCTGAGTCAAATACCGGTGGGGCTGTAATTCCCAATCCGGATCTTTCCCAAGCATGCGGCTTCACTGATGGTGGGACTTCATGGGTGGAGCCGACGATAGAGCCAAGGAGCCAGGGGTGCAATAGTAGAAGCAGGGCGAAAAGAGCGCCTCCAACGCCAGTGATGATTGCAAGTCATACTCATTCCCCAGTTTGAGGATTCATGCGATTCCAACCCACCATCTTCGGATTCGCCCTTTTAAGCATCGGCGCGACAGTGGCAGCCCAGGCTCCTGCGAAAGACCTTCCCAAATTCCAGGGTGGGGATCTCCATCGTTATTGGGCCGAAACCTGTGCCCGCTGCCATGGTCCGAATGGCAATGGCCGCGGGAACAATGGAAAGCCCCTTCCCGATGCGGGCTTCGATTTCACCGACAGCCGCAGGGCCAATCGGAGAAAAGATGCGGAGTGGGTGCAGGTCATCTTGAATGGGAGAGACAAGATGCCCGCCTTTAAAGACAAGCTGAGTGAGGCGGACGCTCAGAAGATGATCCGAGAGATTCTCCGCACGTTCGCTGCGAAACACTGAGGTCTGGAGCACCTATGAACCCCATCCGGTCGATGACCCTGTGCCTGCTGGCAGGCACCCTCCTCTCAGCCCAATCCTCAGACTATCCACTGGCGATCAATCTTCCGACTGCCGAGCGCATGCAGTTCTGGGATTTCGGCGTGGCGTTTACTCACCGTTTCGTCCTGCCTGTCAAAGATCACAGCAAAGACGCTTACGGCCTGGATGGACAAGCCTACACGGGCGTGGGATTGGACTTCGGTTTCAAACCCATCGAAGGGTTGAATGTCCTGCTCTATCGCACATCCGACAACAAAACCTTCACCATGGGCCTTCAACAGCAGTTGGTGGACCGCGAAGCGGTTCGCATGTCGCTTCGGGTGGAGCGCTTTGATGAAGTCATCACCCATTTCGAAACGCCCGTCGCCGCAGTGGGGATCGTGGGCACAGCGGTGCAGCTCCCTGCCGATTTCTTCATCGGAGACAAGGTGGTGTTCTCTCTCGTACCCACCTACCTCAGCCGCACCACCACCCAGCCGAAGGGCGTGTTCAATGTGGGCGTAGGCGCACGCGTGCTCTTTACCGAACGATTCAGTTTTGTCGGGGAGTACTACCCCACGCCCTCAAAAGTGAAATCCAATCTGGGCACCTATCATTCAGGATTTTCCGCCGGCTTCTCCTACAAGACCTTCAAGCACCGATTCAGCCTCTTTTCCACAAACGCGGAAGGCACCACTGCGAACCAGGTCATGGCTGGGGATTACCGCGGCGGCCCCCGCACCTCCGATCAATGGTCCTTCGGATTCAACGTGGCGCGGGTGTTCTGACCCCCATGGGCGCCCCCTCCCTGCTGGACTTCGTCGCCAAAGAACATCCGGCCTTTGTCCACGTCCCCTTAGGCATGGTGGCGGCGCTCCCCTTCGCCATGTTGGGTAGCTTTCGTCCGAGCTCCTCATTGCGATGGGTGCGAACGTCTCTCTTTCTCGCTGTCGTAGGAATGGCGGGGAGCCTTCTGGCGCTCTTCAGCGGATTCCTCTGGGGGCGTCAGATGGGCCTCATCCCGCCGGGTGGCTTTCTTCCGGCCATAGCGGCGTCGGGTCAGGTGCTGCAGAGGACGCTGCGCCTTCACGAATATGCCGCGGCCTTAGGTGTAGGCATGGGGCTCTTCTGCACCCTGCTCATCTGGCAGACCTTGAAGCGGTCGTCGAGGCTCGGAGAAAACACGGCCATCCACTATCAGCGCCAGCTCGCTCGCCCCTTTTGGAAGCGCGGCGTAGGTGCGCCTGCCCTGCTGCTCAACTTGCTATGGCTCGGCAGCTGGGGCCTCTGCGGAAAGCTCGGAGGCACCATGGTCTTTGGAAATGAAGAGACCAATCGCGCGGAGGCTGAAGTCGAAGCGAAGCGGAAAGAGGACGCAGAAGCGGAACTCCCCATCCGCGCCTTGGACTACGGAAGTTTGGAACCCGTGACACCCGAACCCCATCTCAGCATGGCTCATGGGGGCTTCTGGGTTCGCGCCTGGGTGCCGGCCTCGGGAAGCGATGCCTACAAAACCCAAAAACCGCTCCCACCTGGAGCCTATACGGTGCTGAGCACCTTCCTCGATCAGAAGGGCAAGCCCAGTCACGAGCCAGGCCCTCTTTATTTCAAAGAGGTTCTTGCGGATGGGAGAGTGGCCTTTGCCCTCTACTGGTCTCGCGTACCCGATTCGAGACGTGCTGATTTCGGCGGCGAAGACAGCATTTATTGGCGCAGCCCTGGGCCCAGGCTGAATGACTGCGCAACTTGTCACAAGGATGCTGGCCCCGCCGCATCCGCGCGTTGATGCACTGGGGTGAGTTCGCGGGCGATCTTCTGAGTACGGCGCCTGCTGCACATTACGATGAAGACATGCGCTTCTATCGATCCGCCAGTCTCGTTCTATTCTTGCTTAGCGCTCAGGCCCTCACAGCCGGCGGCCCACCCTACCTCACTGATGATCCCGTTCCCGTGGCCCACAAAGCGTTGGAGGGATACCTCTTCAGCACCTTGGACCGCGGTCCAGATGGCCGGCTCGTGTTGCTCCCCGCCTCCGAATTCAATTACGGCGCGCTTCCCGGCCTTCAATTGCACCTTCAGGCGGCGTTCGCATGGTCCACGCCTGGTGGCGTCCACACCATGTCGGGTTGGGGCGATATGGAGGCGGGTGCCAAATACCGCTTCATCGAGGAAGGCGAAGGCCATCCTCAGGTGTCCTTCTATCCTCAAGCCGAACTACCCACGGGGAACGCGGATCGCGGCTTGGGGAATGGGCAGGCCTGGTACAAGCTGCCCCTCTGGGCTCAGAAAAGTTGGGGCCCCTGGACGGTGTGCGGCGGCGGGGGATACGCCATCAACCATGCGCCCGGCGCACGAAGCTACGCCTTTAAGGGACTCCAAGTGGAGCGCACCTTTGGCGAACACCTTTCCATCGGAGCCGAAGTGTTTGTGCAAGCGGCTTCCACAATCGAAGGTCGCAGCAGCACCATCACCAATGTGGGAGGCACCTGGGAATGGCGAGAGGGCACGAGCCTGCTCTTCTCAGCAGGCCGCAGCGTCGGCGGTGAGCGACACACGGTGGCCTACCTCGGCATCATTCGCACCTGGGGCGCCAAGAGCTAAATGAAAAGGCGGCCGGAGCCGCCTTTTCAACATGACTGCGCGGCGATTTAGAGCAGGCTCTTCGCATCCACGTAGGCGAGCTTCTGATCGCGGGCCACGGGCTCGCAGGTCATCTTGCCTTCGTGGGTGTTGAGGCCCAGGAGGAAGCCGGCGTCGGATGCCAGGGCCTTCTGCCAGCCCATGTTGGCGAGCTTGAGGGCGTAGGGCAGCGTGGCGTTGGTGAGGGCGATGGTGGAAGTGCGGGGCACGGCACCCGGCATGTTGGCCACACCGTAGTGCAGCACGCCGTCCACGAAGTAGACAGGATCGGCGTGGGTGGTGGCCTTCGTCGTCTCCACGCAGCCGCCCTGGTCTACGGCCACATCGACGATGACGCTGCCCTGGCGCATGAGCTTCAGCATGTCCTTGCGGATGAGCTTAGGAGCAGCAGCACCGGGGACAAGCACGGCGCCAATGACGAGGTCGGTGGTGGGCAGCAGCTCTTCCACGTGGGCGTCGGAGCTCCACACGGTTTCGATGCGGTTGCCGAAGATGTCATCGAGGTAGCGCAGGGTGGGCAGGCTGCGATCCAACACGGTCACGCGGGCACCGAGGCCCACGGCCATCTTGATGGCGTTGACACCCACGACGCCGCCGCCGAGGACAAGCACGTGCGCCGGAGGCACGCCAGGAACGCCGCCGAGCAACATGCCGCGGCCGCCATTGGTCTTCTGCAGGTACTGGGCGCCGATCTGGACGGCCATGCGGCCCGCCACTTCGGACATGGGCGTCAGGAGGGGCAGGCGACCCTGGGCATCCGTGATCGTTTCATAGGCGATGGCGGTGACGCCGCTCTCCAAGAGCCCCTTGGTCTGCTCCGGATCCGGCGCGAGGTGCAGGTAGGTGAAGAGGATCTGGCCCTTCTTCAGCATGGCGATCTCACCCTTCTGGGGCTCCTTCACCTTGATGATCATGTCGGCGGCATCGAAGACTTCCTTGGCCGTGGCCAGCATCTTCGCGCCCGCAGCGACGTATTCGGCATCCGTGAAACCGGAGCCGTTACCGGCGTTCTGCTCAACAACGACCTCGTGGCCACTCTGGATCAGGGCCTTCGCACCCGCCGGGGTCAGACCCACCCGGTTTTCGTTATTTTTGATTTCCTTCGGGCAGCCAATGCGCATGCGGGTTCCTTTCCACAGACCAACGTCACAGTCTACCCCAGGTCGGGACGAAGATCCTTCGGTGGTCTGCCGCGGCAGGGGTAGACTGGAGCCTTTGCCAAGAGGATGCCCGTGCTGGATTTCACGCTCACTCCCGAACAGCAGGCCCTGAAGGATCAGGCCCATGATTTCGCCGTCAATGTGATGCGGCCGGTGGCGCGCCACTATGACGACACCTGCGAATGGGCGACCCCCGTCTACAACAAGGCGTGGGACCTCGGCTACCTACAGGCCCTCGTGCCCAAGTTCTGCGGCGGCCCCGGCAAGACCCAGGTGGAAGAGGCCCTCGTTTGCGAGGAGTTGGCCTGGGGCTGCGGCGGCCTTTACACCTCCATCATGGCGAACGGCCTTGCCATCACCCCCATCCTCATCGCGGGCAGCGACGAGCAAAAGAAGAAGTGGCTGGGCAAGCTTGTGGAAGAGCCCATCTTCGCCGCCTTCTCCCTCTCCGAGCCCAATGCTGGGTCTGACGCCGGTGGCATGACCTGCCGCGCCGAGCTCAAGGGCGACAAGTACATCATCAACGGCACGAAGTGCTACTGCACCAACGGTGGCTACGCCGACTACTACACGCTCTTCGCCAGCACGAACCCCGATAAGGGCGCTCGCGGCACCAGCTGCATCGTCGTCCCCCGCGACACGCCGGGTCTGCGCGTGGGCAAGGCCATGGACAAGATGGGCCAGCGCGCCTCCAACCAAGTCGAAGTGCACTACGAGAACGCCGAAGTGCCAGCTGAGAACCTGCTCGGCAAGGAAGGCATGGGCTTCATCATCGCCATGAAGACCCTCGATCAGACTCGCGCGGCCGTGGCCGCCGGGGGTGTGGGCGTCGCCCGCGCCGCCTACGAGATCGCGCTGGAGTACGCCAAGACGCGCATCCAATTCGGCCAGCCCATCTTCAGCAATCAGGCCATCAGCTTCATGCTGGCGGACATGGCCAAGAAGATCGAGGCGAGCCGCCTCCTCACCTGGCAGGCCGCCTGGATGACGGACAACAACATCAAGAACTCCAAGCAGAGCGCCATCGCCAAGACCTTCGCCACCGACACGGCCATGGAAGTGAGCACGGACGCCGTGCAGATCCTCGGCGGCAACGGCTACTCCCGCGACTACCTCGTGGAGAAGTGCATGCGCGACGCGAAGCTCCTCCAAATCTACGAAGGCACGAATCAAATCCAGCGGCTCGTCATCGCCAAAGAAATCCAGCAAGGCAACTGACGCTTCGCGGGCGCATGCGCACCCACCTATCGCAGGCTCCCCCAGAGCCTGCTCCCAAACAGACGGCCCCTCATGGGGCCTTCTGTTTGGAGGCGGGTCCCTTGCGACGCGAAGCTCCTCCAAATCTACGAAGGCACGAATCAAATCCAGCGGCTCGTCATCGCGAAGGAAATCCAGCAAGGCAACTAGCCTTACCCTCGTGCGACAAGGGCCTCTTCGGAGGCCCTTGTTCATTTATGTACTGCTCTGTCGTACATACCTGAATTGGGCCGCTGAGCGTGAGGATCCGGAGAATGCCTTGGACAATACTTCGGCTTAGATTCGAAGGTTTCGAACCAATCGCCATAGGAAAGGGGCATCGGGCCGCATCCTCGCCAAGATGCAGATTCTTGTCATTGGGAGGTTGGAAGAAATAAAGGCCGCTTTTCAAGATTGGGGGCTCTCATCCGATGGATAGGTCCTCGCGGTCCCTTCCGGACTGCCCCTTAAATCAGGCCATAAGTTGCATTCCCCTTTCCCTTTCAATCTCTTTGGCCCACACTAGTAGAGAACAACCCGTTCGAGCTTGGCCCCTTCGCCTGGTAGGAACCAAAGCTACACCCCCCAGGCATCATCAATAGAGGTACATCAACATGGCTCAAGGCACCGTGAAGTGGTTCAACGCCGAAAAGGGCTTCGGCTTCATCACCCCCGACGACGGCGGGCAGGATCTCTTCGTCCATCACTCCGCTATCCAATCCAAAGGCTTCCGCACCCTCGAAGAGAAGGCTCGCGTGACCTTTGAAGTCGCCCAGGGCCAGAAGGGCCCCCAGGCTGTGAACGTCCAGAAGATCTAACCTCACCGGTTTGGATCGCGAAGGCGGCTCCTCACGGGGCCGCCTTTTTTTTCTATGAAATTTTCCGTTGCGACCCGGCAGATAACACCTCTAAAATCCCAGCATCCTTCCTTCTCAATTCAAAGACGAAGCAGGTTCTGGATCCCAGCGGGGCTCCGGAGTGCGCGGAGCTTTGCTCCCCGGGGCGTCCGGCCTGGAGGCCGTCCCGTGTGCAGGTCGCCAGGAGATATCGGGCGTTAGGCCCCGCAGGATTTCACCATGACCCAAGGCACTGTGAAGTGGTTCAACGCTGAAAAGGGTTTCGGCTTCATCACCCCGGATGACGGTGGCGCGGATGTGTTTGTGCATCACACCGCCATCACCATGAAGGGGTTCCGTACGCTGGATGAGAAGTCCCGCGTCTCCTTCGACGTTGTCCAGGGCCCCAAGGGACCCCAGGCCTCCAACGTCCAGAAGGCCTAAGCCACGAAACATCCCTCGAGCCCCGGGGATTCCCGGGGCTTTTTCATGGGCCAAACCGGGCTGACACTTCCGTCGGCCATACTGGTGCCAATGCTCTCCACGCTTCTGTCTCGCTCCGTCACCCTTCGAATTCTGGCAGGGGGCCTACTGCTCCTCGCCATGGTGGTGCTGGTAGCCGCCGATGGCCTGTGGGGTGCCGCGCTCGGGCTCGCAGCCATGGCCGTGGGACTGGGTCTCCGGGTTCTTCGTGTCGACCGTCCCGCGCTTCTCCGCGCTGAGGCATTGTGGGCCTCCCAGGGAGCCGCATCGGAAGTCGCCGCACTTCTTGCGCCCGCCGTCTTGGCACGAGGCGAGCTGGGGTACCGCATCCACGTGCTGCGATCCCGCGTCCACTTGGCGTTGGGCTATCGCGACCGCGCCTGGCTCGATGGACTTCAGGCCCAATTGGATCGTCTTCCCCTATGGCGACGCCTCCTGGTGGGTCGCTATTTCAACCGCGTCCCCGAGCACCCGACTCCAGCCCATCTCAAGCGAGGCGCTCGTCTCGTGAGGTTTGCCCCGTACATGGGCCGGCTGCGCCACCTGCTGGGCATTCTGGAGCTGCGCACCGGCGAGGCTGCTTCCTCCCAACGGGCCTGGGTTCGCTTTGCTGAGGCGCTCCCCCTCTCCATTGAAGACCCCCTTCTGCTGGAAGATCTCATGCTGGCCGCCTTCAGTCAGGGCATGCCCGAGCTCGGTGAACGAGCCTTCCACACTTTGCAGCACCATCACGGCGATCCAAGGATCCCTTGGGATCGTGCCGCGGCGGCCTTCCACCTGCTTCGTGAGGAGCGTTACCCCGAGGTCCTCAGCCTCCTCTTGCCTCTATCTCACGAGCAGCGTACCCAGCCCATGCATTGGCTCGCTCTTAGTGTGGCCCAACGCACCCTCGGTCATCGCGATGCGGCCTGGGAGACCACCCAGGAAGGGCTTCGTCGCCATCCCGAGGCCTTCCGCCTATGGATGGAGCGCTACCTGGTCGCGCTGGACCGACGGGACGAGAGCGAGGCCCTAGAAAGTCTAAAAAAAGCCCACGCCCTGCCTGCGGCAGGCAAGGAAGGCGATACCCAGCGCCAAGAGTGGCGGTTGCGTCGAGCCGAGTTCGCCTACTGGTGCGATGGGGATGTGGAGAGGGCATGGGCCGAGCTGGAAGGTCTTCCCGATGAGGCCCTCGGGGATCACCATCCTCCCTTGAAGCTCCAGCTCCGCGTGGCACGCGGCGAATACGAGGGCGCCTTGGAGGAAGTCCAAACGCTCCTGAAAGCCCGACCTCAGGATCCGCCGCTCTTGCTCCTCCAAGCGGACTGCATGGCAGGCTTGGAGGCCTGGGAGGCCCTACTCGACTACCTCGAAGGCCTCAGCGAAACCTGCAGAGACTATCCCCAGTTCTGGCATTTCAGAGGGCTCAGTCTCGCCCATCTGAAGGATCCGCTCTTGGCCCGGCAGGACCTGGAGCGCGCGGCCCGCATGGATCCGCAGCACATCCGATTCCTACTGGATGCGTGCCATGCCTGAGCGGAGCTCGGAGAATGGGATCGCGCCGAAGCCCATTGGCGACAGGCGCTGACCGTGGATCCTCAGGATGAAGAGGCCCTCATCCACCTCTCCGAAGCGCGTCAGGAACTCGCCGATCCCGAAGGGGCCAGGCGCTACCTGCGCGAATGCCTCCTCCACCACCCCGATAGCGCCGATGCGCAGGATCGGCTGGCGGAGTTGGAAGCGAACTAGACCCGGTTAGGCCGCGGCTTTGATCTTGGCCATCTTGGATTGGAAGACGGAACCTTCTGGCGCCCCTGAGGCCTTCTGACCCTTCGCGAGGACAGCCACCGCATCCTCAGGCTTTCCCATCAGTTGGTGCACCTGGGACAAAAGCAGATAGAAATCCGGCTCCCTCTCCTGCATGTGGATGGCGGCTTCCAAACACTTCACTGCCTTTTTCAGATCGCCTTCATCCATCGCTTCCTGCGCCAAGAAGGCCTGGAAGTAAGGGTCGTGCGCTCGAACCGCCATGGAGAGACGGCGGCATTCCATAGACTTTGCGAGATCTCCTACGCCGCGGTAATAGGTCTCGAGGTTGCCTAAGGCAGCCCCATCCATCGGATTAATCTTGAGCGCGCTTAGGAATGCTCGCTCCGCAAGATCGTCGTCACCCTGGGACTGGCAGACCACGCCGAAGATATTCCAGGCGGCACCACAGGTTCGATCCTGATCTAGGGCCAGATCCGCCAAGTGCTTGGCCGATTTGAGATCCCCCGCTTCCAGGAGCTCCACGGCCCGATTGCTGTAATAGAGGGCTTTCGCCCGAGGATCAGAAAGCAGGCTGAGGAGGTAGAAGCCCTTCTTCATCTCTGGGAGGAAATCTGCGACAAGGTCTTGGCTGGGCGCCTGCCGAATGACCGCCACCATATGTAGCTCATGGCGAATAATCGGGCCGACGCGCCTCCATTGAGCGACGGCTGGACTTTCCGCAAAACGCACATCGATGCCAATCGATTTACAGGAAGCCACGAAAAAGGCAGTGAGGGAAAGGCAGTTGGCCTTCCTTTCCTGCCAAACCTCGGTAACAGTGCGGGTGTAAGAGTTGTCGTAGACCATGCCGAGGCCGCCCTCTTCCTGCGAAAGGAAGATAGTCCGAAGCAGCCCTTCCGCCTTTGTGATGGCAGAGTTGTGCCGCAGGGTCACCCTCCGGACATAGCTCTGCATTTCAGCAGGTGCTTCGAAAGGATCCTCAAAGGTTGGAGAGGCCCATCCGGGAACAGTTAAAAAAAGAAGACAGAAGAGTAGTGACCGCATATGCCCCCCTGGGCGACTAGTAACAATGTGATCCCAATCGCCGATTCGCCAAGCCCATTCCGCCCCATTCACCCCCCGGCCTCCCCCTAAGCCAAACATTGAATGGGAGCTTTGATACCCTTCATGGATGAGTATTACTGCCGTCGTATGCGCCTATAGTCCTGTGGGAACCGCTGCCCTTGAAGGGCTGCTGGAAGCGGGAATCGAGGTCAAAGCGCTCTATACCTACCCTCAAGGGCCTGATGAATGATGGTTCACTCCCCCTGCCACAGTGGCGGCAGCCAAGGGAATCCCCGTTCGCATGCCCTCACGTTTTGACGCAGATGAGGTCTTTGAAGAGATCCGACGAGAGGCCCCAGATCTGCTTTTGAGCTTTTACTTTCGGGAAATGATCCACCCCCGTGTGCTGGAGCTGCCGCGTCTCGGCGCCTACAACCTTCACGGGAGCCTCCTGCCGAAATACCGCGGCCGGGCACCTATCAATTGGGTGCTCGTGAAGGGGGAAACCGAAACGGGGGTCACCCTCCATGAGATGACGGCGAAGCCTGACGCAGGGGTGTTGCTGGGCCAGTCCGCCATCGCCATTGATTGGGATGAGACCGCCTACAGCCTCACCATGAAAGCGGCCCAGGCCGGACGCACCCTCGTGCGCGACACCGTTCCTCAGATCGTGGCGGGAACGGCCCACCGGGTCGATCAGAAGACGCTCGGTCCCTCCACCTACTTCGGCGGGCGCAAGCCCGCGGATAGCCGTCTGGATTTCAGAATGAGCGTTCAAGAAGCGTTCAATCAGATTCGGGCCGTAGCCGATCCTTGGCCCAACGCTTATCTCGAGACAGCCCTTGGCCAGGTGAAAGTGGCCTGGGCCCTTCCTTCTGCCCTCCCCTGTCCCAGCGGCCACTTCCGCATCAGCGATGAAGGGGTGCTGCTGGGATTCACTGACGGCGCCTTCATCCTTCACGCTCTTCGACGCAAAGGCGCGCGAAGCGAGCGCCCCACCGAACACGCTGCCTGGCTGCGAGAACTCGGCTTCACCGAAGCCCATCTTCCGGAGTGAACATGCGCCTTCTAGCCTGCCTGCTTCTTCCCGCCGCGCTGATCGCCTCGCCTTCCGGAAAACATGCCCGGAAGCACGCTGGCCCAGTCTCTACCGCAAAGGAGGCAAAGGCCATCGCCGAACAGGAAACCCACGGCAAAGCGGTGAGCGCCCAACGCATCCCTTTGAATGGGGCCAGTGGCGGCTGGGAAGTCGATGTGCACATGCCCAATGAGAGCAGGGGATGGCACTGCATCATCGATAGCGATACGCACATGGTGCACAGCAAATCCCTCATCGATAACCCTCCCCTCTCCTCCAGCAAAAAGAAGAAGTAAAGGAACGCCATGCGCTTTGCCCCTCTCCTCCTCGCTCCTGTTTTCTCCCTCTCCCTTGCGGCCCAGGCCGATCTGGGACGCATGAAGACGGATTTGAATTATCTCGCGGGTCCGGTCTGCGAAGGCCGCGGCACCGGCGAAAAGGGCCAGAAGATTGCGGCCTCCTACATCGCCAAACGCATGAAGGAGAACGGTCTCAAGCCCCTTGAAGCGAAGGGTATGGGCGGCGAGACCCCCTATCATTTCAAGTACGAGCTGGAGCGCGTGTCCCTCGATCTCGATAAGAGCGGGTTCATCGTCGCGGGCCGCACCTTCTCCCTCGGCAAGCAGTCCATGGCTTTCTTGCAGAAGGACGCTGAAGGCGAAGCGATCCTCGTAGGCTACGGCATCAAATCCTCCGAGCTCAGCTGGGACGACTATGCGGGCGTCGATGTCAAAGGCAAGTGGGTGGTGGTCTTCCAGGGCCAGCCTGCAGCCACCGAGGGTCCGTTTAAGGAAAACCCCCGGCATCCTGCGGCCTTGGGCACCGCCAAGCTGAAGGCAGCGATGGAGGCCGGCGCATTGGGAGTCATCACCTTGCAGGGGAATCGCCCTGGCGACGATGATCTTCAGAAAAACGCGGGCCGCATTCTAGGATTCATCTCCGAGCCTCGTCTCCAGGCCAAGGGAGGGCGCCTCCCCTTCAACCTGCCTCCGACGGGCCAGATCTTCAAAGAAGGCCGCGAGCTGCTCGCCGCCCAGGTAGACCCTCTTCAAAAAACCATTGATGAAACCGCCAAGCCGCAACCCGCCAAGAGCCTCGGCGTATGGAAGTTCCACTTGGATCAGAAGAAGGAAGCCGTTCCCACCTGCAATCTGGTCGGCGTCGTGCCCGGCACGGATCCCGTGCTGAAGGATGAAATCATCATCGTCAGCGCCCACCACGACCATCTCGGTATCCACGATGGAAAGGTCTACTACGGGGCGGATGACAACGGATCCGGCACCACCGGCATCCTCGAGCTATCCCGCCTGGTGGCCCACGCCAAGCCCAAGCGCACCATCCTCTTCCTCTCCGTCAGCGGCGAAGAGAATGGCCTGCTGGGCAGCGAGGCCTTCATCGCCAATCCGCCTGTGGATCTGGCGAAAGTGAAGGCCGACATCAACCTGGACATGATCGGCCGTGGCAAGGAGGATGAGCTGCACGTGACGCCCGCCAAGATCGATGGCGCGGTCACCACCCTCACCCTCGAAGCCCGCAAAGCCGCCGAGAAGCGCGGGATTGCCCTCGGCGCCGGCGCCGAAGGCTACTGGCAGCGATCCGATCACTACAACTTCGTGAAGAAGGGTATTCCCGCCATGTTCTTCTTCGCAGGTATGCACGAGGACTACCATCAGGCCACAGACACTGTGGACAAGATCAACTTCCCCAAGATGGCTCGCATCGTCGACCTCACCCACGACATCGTGCTCGCCGTCGCTAATGCGAAGGAGGCTCCTCAGCCCGTCGCGAAGGACGTTTACGAGACCTGGACTTGGGCGACCTTCTCCGCCGCTTCTGAGCCCCGCGCCGCAGGGTTCTGATCCGGCATCGTTCTTTAGGAAGGGGCCCTACCCGGGCCCCTTCCTTGTTTTTGGAGGATTTGTGTTGCGACTTACCTTGCCGTTGTCGGGCATCGCCGCACTCCCCCCTCTTCGCCGAAGTGAGGCGAAAGGAAACCCCTGCCCCATGTGAGAGGGGAGAGTCATCCCACTCCTCTCCATCCCTCAAGGAAAGCGGCCACAGCATCATCCTCCCTGCGTCCTAATCGTGCAGGAGCGACCCGAAAGCGAGGTGTCCGAAGACGTGGCCATGCAGGCCACCGGCGGGAAGGCGATGTGGTCTCGAAGAATCGATCTCAACCCTGCAACCGAAGGGTGCGAAGTGGGTATCCATATGAAAGATCAGGACTATGGATGGCGGGCCACCGTCGATCGGGATACCTGGACCCTCCGCCGCAAGGAGAAGATCGAAAACCCATGACGGGTTTTTCCTGAGGGCACTCAACCCCGCTTGCCGTAGGGCGTAGACTTGGATCGCGGCCGAGTGCCGCATGGAGGACCTACATGGGTCTGCTTGACTGGGGTAAAGCCCAATTCCTGGACATCATTCAGTGGTTGGATGATTCCAACGATGTGCTGGCCTGGCGTTTCCCGATGCAAGGGCAGGAAATCCAGAACGGCGGCAAGGTCGTCGTCCGCGAAAGCCAAGAGGCGGTCTTCGTCAACGAAGGTCAGTTCGCCGATGCTTTCGGGCCCGGCACGCACAATCTCACCACTCAGAACCTGCCCATTCTCGCGACGCTCAAGGGTTGGAAGTACGGCTTCGAAAGCCCCTTCAAGAGCGACGTAATCTTCGTGAACACGCGCCTCTACAACGATCTGGGCTGGGGCACCACCAACCCGATCATGATGCGCGACGCCGACTTCGGCGCCGTGCGTCTGCGGGCCCATGGCATCTTCAGCCTCAAGGTGGTGGACAGCAAGAAGTTCCTGAAGGAGCTCGTCGGCACCAATGGCGTCTACACCGTGGACGACATCACGGGCCAGCTGCGTGGCACGATCCTCAGCTCCTTCAGTGATCTCCTCGGCGAGATGAAGATCCCCGCCCTCGACCTCGCCTCGAAGTACGAAGAGATAAGCAAGGCGCTCAAGGAGAAGATGCAGCCCGAGTTCCAGACCATGGGCATCGACTGCGCCAAGCTCGTCGTGAAGAACATCGCCCTGCCCGAAGAGGTGGAGGCCATGCTCGACAAGCGTTCTGGCGTGGGCATGATGGCCCCCGTGATGGGCGCCTACACGCAGATGCAGATGGCGGATTCCATTCCTCTCGCCGCTCAGAACCCCGGCGGCCTCGCCGGCATGGGCATGGGCCTCGGCGTGGGCGTCGGCATGGGCAACATGATGGGTCAGCAGATGGGCGGCGCCATGGGACAGATGGCCCAAACCCCCTACCCCGCAGGGAATGCTCCCGCCGCTACGCCCGCAGCCTCTGCGGCGCCCGCGAAGGGCCTCAAGGAAGAGCTCACCGAGCTGAAGGATCTCTTCGACTCCCAGCTCATCACTCAAGGCGAATTCGACGCCCAGCGCCAAGCGATCATGAAGAAGCACGGCATGGGCAGCTGAGATCGATATGCGTTTCTAAAAGGCGGCCTTCGGGCCGCCTTTTTGTTGCAACCGTCACACCACGAGGCGAGAGGCTGGACAAACCTCCCCACCCTCCTATGCTTTGCCCGTTGATTTGATGAGCACCTCCCTTCCGGACCTTGACAGCCACTCCTTGATCTCCTGGCAGCCCCTGGGCTCCATGGCCCCCCGGAGAACGACTCAAGCGATGGCGCGGTCTCACACCCCCAACTCCGGCTCAAAGGCCCTTAGGAGTTCTTCGGGGCAACCCCCGCCCTAGGAATGATCCAAGTCCTTTGATCTCAAGTCATCTACCCTTTTGGGAGACGGTTCTGTCCCCCTTTAACGGTCCTGTGCCGCGTGCATCGGGCGTATTTTGAGGTTTCAATGCGAAACTTGACGTGTTCAAGTCCAATGGAAGTTCGGTTAGAAAGGCCAGGCGCCACGCATCCTTTCTCGCTGACTCTGTTTTCCGGAGCCCACCATGGAAGTCTTTAAAAGCATCGCCTCAGTCTTTGTAAAGATGGAGGACGGTGAATCCGAGCAAGAAGCGACGCCAAGTACGGTGGCTCCCGCGCCCTCCACGCCCGCCCCTGCAGCCGTTGCGACTCCTGCCCCTGCCTTGCTCTCCGCCGGTTCCTCCGACCCTGCGGCGGAAAGCAAGATCCTAGAAAAGCTCAACAAGGCGCTCGCGGATAACAATCTCGATGGCATCGATTTCTTCGAGTTCCGCCTCACTCTCGAAGCCCTGATCGGCGTCATCGCCGATGAGCCCACCCGCTACCGCGCCGCCCTCGGCTCGCTGATGGCTCAAGGCGCCCGCGCAGATCACATCCAGCAAACGGCGGATCACTACCTCAAGGTGTTGGATGCCAAAGAGAGCAGCTACGCCGAATATCTGGCGGAGCAGCAGAAACTCCGCGTGGAAGACAAGGTCGCTTCTGCAGAAGCCATCAAGAAGCAAATCCAGGAAAAGGCCGAAGCCATCGCCAAGCTCACCCAAGAGATCGGCAAGCTCACCGAATCCGAATTGGCTGCGCGCAACGCCGCCACCATGGCCAAGGCTGAGCTCGAAGCCAACCGCTCCACCTTCACCAGCATCAAGAATCGCATCGCCACTGAAATCCAGACGGTCCGCGCCAAGATCGCGCAATACACCGAAACACCCAAGGCCTAGAAGGAGCACGCATGGACAACCTCCCCTACTCCGGTGATTCCGGGAAGCGGGATCTGAAGAGCATCTGGTCCAAGCCGGAAAGTAAGGCCACGCTGCTCGTCGGCGCAGGCCTCGGCTGCGTGATCTTCTATTATTGGGGCGTCATCCTGCCCTTCCTCATCATGACTCTGCAGAACACCCTCTACTTCGGGTTCCTGCTCGGTGTGCTGGGCCTGTTGGTTTTCCTCTTCACCAACAAGCAGTTCCGCACCATGATCTGGTACCTCTGGAAGACGCTGATGCGCGGCCTCGCCGGCCTCATCATCCAGATCGATCCCATCGCCATTCTCAAGACCTACATCAGCGACCTTGAGAAGAAGCAGGAGGAGATGAGCGAGAAGATCACCGAACTCGCCGGCTCGAAGGAAAAGCTCTGGGCCAAGATCCAGAAGAATAACGAAGAGGCCGACGACAATCTCCGCAAGGCCGTAAAGGCCAAGGAGATGGACAAGATGGACGCGGCCCAGCTCAACGCCATGCGGGCGGGCGGCCTCAAGTCGATGAATGAGAAACTCCTGCCCCTGCACGCCAACATGCAGAAGCTTCACGAGTTTTTGGAGAAGGCCTACAAGGCTTCCGACTTCGTCATCAAGCAGGCGAAGATCCAGGTCGAGCTCAAAGAGACCGAATACGACGCCATCAAGAGCAGCTCAGCGGCTCTGCGTTCGGCCATGACCATCTTCAAGGGCGACCCCGACAAGCGCGCCATGTTCGAGCAGAGCCTGGAGTACATCCAGGACGATATGGCCAAGAAGGTGGCCGAGATGAAGCGCATCGTCGATCTCTCCGCCGAGTTCATCGATAACGCGGATATCGAATCCGGCGTGAACTACGACAAGGGCATGGCCCTCCTCGACGAGTACATGCACGGGCAGAAGCTCTCCATCCTGCAGGCTGGCCCCGATCTCAGTACCCCCAGCCTCTCCACCCATCAGCCCGCCAAGGTGCTGCTGCCCAACCAAACCAAGGGCACTGGCTCCGAGTGGGATTGAACTTCTAACTCTGTTAACGACTCTCTCAACCAAAGGATTCATACATGCCTGGTTTCTTCAGCCGTCTGACCATCGTGGGCCGTCTCGCCGTTGCGGGCGCTACCGTCGGCACCCTGTGGGCCGTCAAGCACTACGCCTTCGACGAAGGGCTGCTCTTCAAAAAGGACGCCTCCAAATCCCAGCAAGTTGGCGCCATTGATCTGCCCACGGCTCCAGCAAACGCCAAGAGCACCGTGCCAGCGCTACCCCTTCCTTCCGCCAACGTCACGAACGTCTCCGGCCCCGAAGCCCGCATGCTCGTGTGGGCCTGGAACGCGCAGATGGGCCTTATGTACGCCAACGGCGGCAAGGTGCCCACTCAGGGTTCGCTCATGGCCAAGTACGGTGTGAACCTCAAGCTCGAACGCCAGGACGCCGTGGATCAGATGCAGGCCTCGCTGGTGAAGTTCGCCAAGGAGTACAGCAAGAACCCCGATACGAAGGAAGGTGTCCAGATGGTCGCCATCATGGGCGATGGTGCTCCGGCCTTCCTCGCTGGCGTGAATCCTGAGTTGGAAAAGCTCGGCCCCGAATACCGAGCCCGCATCATCGGCTCGCTGGGCTACTCCTACGGCGAAGATAAATTCATGGGTCTGCCCGAGTGGCGCTCCAACCCTCAGAAGGCCAAGGGTTCCCTCGTAGCCGCCGTGCTGCGAGACGGCGACTGGAACATCGTCGTGAAGTGGGCGGGCGATAACAACATCCCCGTCAACCCCGACGAGACCACCTACGATCCTGAAGCCATCAACTTTGTGAACCCTTCGGACTACATCGATGCCGCCAACAAGTACGTGGCCGGCTTTTCCGAAGAGCGTGCCGTCGTCCTCAACGGTGTGCGCACCGGCGAGAAGAAGAAGGTGCAGGTCAACGGCGTGGCCACCTGGACCCCCGGTGACGTTATCGTCGCCGAACAGCGCGGCGGCCTTGTGAACATCGCCTCCACCCGCGAGTACGCCTCCCAGATGCCCAACGTCGTCATCGCCGTGGGCAAGTGGGCTCAGGATCACCGTGAACAGGTGAGGAACTTCCTCCGCGCCTCCCTTGAAGGCGGCGATCAGGTGAAGACCTATTCCGCGGCGCTGAAATTCGGTGGTGCCGTGTCGGCCAAGGTCTACAACGAGAAGGATGGCGCCTACTGGGTGGATTACTTCAAGGGCATGAGCAAGCCCGACAAGCAGGGCCTCAACCTGGAGCTGGGCGGATCCAAGGTGAACAACCTGGCCGATAACCTCAACCTCTTCGGCCTCGCCCCCGGTGGCACCAACACCTTCAAGGTGGTGTACAACACCTTCGGTCAGATCGACGTGAAGCTCTATCCCAAGCTCATGCCCACCTTCCCCGATGCGGAATCCGTGTTGGATCTGAGCTACCTCAAGGATCTCGCCGACACCACGCCCACCATGGCCGCTGCCGATACCGTAAAGTACGATTCCAGCCACGGCATCGCCCAACGCGTGTCTGAAAAAGCCTGGGCCATCGAGTTCAAGACTGGTTCCGCTGCCCTCTCTCCCAAGGCCATGGCCACGCTGGAAGAGATTGCCAACTCAGCCATCGTCTCCTCCGGCCTCCTTGTGAAGATCGAAGGCCACACGGATAACGTCGGCACCCCCGACGGCAACCAGGCCCTCTCTGAAGCCCGCGCCGCCGCCGTGAAGGCCTGGCTGCAGAACAAGTACTCGGCCGCCTTCCCCACCAGCCGCGTCACCGCTTCGGGCAAGGGTCAGACCGAGCCAGTATCTGACAACGCGACCGAATCTGGGCGCGCCAAGAATCGCCGCGTCGTCATCGTGATGGGCAAGTAAACATCCTCCTCAGGGCGCCGCGCCTGCGGCGCCCTCTTTCTTTTTGGAGTGTCCTGTGAGCCTCAAAGGCGCCGGAGGTTCTCCCGGCGGTATTGGCACTTTCGTGCTCGGTTTCCTGATGCTGTGCGCGGGGCTTTACCTGCTACTGCAGTCCATCGTGGTCACCAACATGTTCTCTCTGGGCGTGGGCCTCTTCCGATTCGCCCTTTTCGGAAGCCCCATGAACATTACGGGAGGCATGATCCTCATCCCCTTCATCATCGGGGTGGGCCTCATCTTCTTCAATGGACGCAACTGGCTCGGTTGGGGGCTGGCCATTGGTTCCTTGGTGGCCCTCATCGTCGGCGTCATCGCCAGCGTGCAGTTCGTCTTCCGCACCATGACGCTGTTCGATCTCATCTGCATCCTGGTGCTCACCGTAGGCGGCGCGGGTCTTCTCCTGCGGTCGCTGCAATCTGCCGAACCGGATCCCAAGGCCTAGGCCATGCACGAGCTCAAAGCCCTCTTCATGCCCAACCGGGCGATCCGCAGCTCCACCTTTCTGACCCTCTGCGGAATCCAAATCCTTGTGGCTTTGGCCCTTTGGCACTGGGCCCCCTCGCCCATTCTCCCGAGGCCTTCCGAGATCGGGAGAGCGTGGCTGGAACTCATGCGGCACGGCGGCTTCGCCTCCGAGATCATCTCCAGCGGGGGCCTCGCCTGCCAGGCGGTGGCCATCACCTTCATCGTGTCACTTCTTGTCTCCTACGCCATGGTCCTTCCCTTTTTCCGGCCCATCGGCGAGGTCGTTTCGAAGATGCGATTTCTGAGCCTCGTGGGATTGTCCTTCGTCTTCACGTTGATGGTCGATGGCGGGCACAACCTCAAGGTGGCCCTGCTCGTCTTCGGCATGGTCGTCTTCTTTGTGACCTCTATGGTGGAAGTCATCCGCGCCATCCCCAAAAACGAGTTCAATCACGCGCGCACCCTAGGCCTGAGCGAATGGCAGGTGGTGTGGGAGGTCATCATCCTCGGCCGCATGGATCAGGCCTTCGAGATCCTGCGGCAGAACTTCGCCATCGCTTGGATGATGCTGACGCTGGTGGAGGGCATTTCCCGCGCCGAAGGGGGCGTGGGGGCGATGCTGCTTAACCAAAACAAGCATCTTCACCTCGATGCGGTGTTCGCCATCCAGCTCACCATCTTCGCCATCGGCATCCTGGCGGATTACCTATTGGGCGTGCTCCGGAACTTCATATTTCCTTACGCGTCCCTTCAGCTGGAGACGCGCTGATGGTGCCCTACGAGAAGAAAGAGGTCATCCTCGACTTGGATAAGGTGAATCTCACCTTGGGCAGCAACACCATCCTTCGGGATCTCTCCGTGCAGGTAAAGGACATCACCCGGCCCGGCATGATCCAGGGGCAGATCGTCGGCTTTCTCGGTCCCTCGGGCATCGGAAAGACGAAACTCTTCGAGATCATGTCTGGCTTGTTGGAGCCGACCTCGGGCAGCGTGCGGTTGGGTTACCCCCTTGAGCCTGTCTCCGTGGGAAAAGTGGGCGTCGTTCAGCAGAATTACCCGCTCTTCCAGCACCGCACGGTGTGGGGGAATCTGGTGGTGGCCGCCGCAAAAAATCCGGCGCTCACCACCAAAGACCGCACGGACAAGGTGAAGGACATCCTTCATCGCTTCGGACTCCATGCGCAGCGGGAACACTACCCCGCCCAGCTCTCTGGAGGCCAGCGCCAGCGTGTGGCCATCGCGCAGCAGCTCATCTGCGACGGCACTTTCCTGCTCCTGGATGAGCCCTTCTCCGGCTTGGATGTGAACATGATCCATGAAGTGTCGGACATGCTCATCGAGATCGCCAATCAGGATGAGCTCAACACCATCATCATCGTGTCCCACGATATCGCCTCCACTGCGGCCATTTCAGACACGCTGTGGGTGATGGGCCGGGATCGCACGCCGGAGAACAAGGTCGTGCCCGGCGCCTATATCAAGCATGTTTACGATCTCATCGAGCGTGAACTCTGCTGGCGCAAGGATATCCACGACCAGTCCGGCTTTCTCGACCTGGTGAAGGAAGTGCGGGGACTCTTCCCGACGCTCTAACAAGCGCACCGCCAAAACGCGAAGAAAAAGCAGGTTACATTCCTGACGTCTTGGCGGTGAGCTTCAACTTCAGTGCCGATGCCCGTGCTCGTGCTTGTGGTCCCCGTGGTGCACCGGGTCTTCCACGCCGGCCGACTCGTGTTGATGGATGAAGCGGTGATGGTGGCGCTCGGCCATGGCCGGCGTTTCGAAGTGCACCGTGAGGTGGCGTACGCCGTGGTGCTCCCAGAGGATGTGTTCGATGTCCTCAAGGAAGGCCTCGGTCTCATCGAGACGATCCGCCTCCACGATGACGTGGGCGGAACAGACGGTGAGATGGCTGCAAACCTTCCAGCTCCGCAGATCCTCGATGCCGAGCACGCCTTCCAGCTTGAGCAATTCCGCCTTCGCCACTTCGTGGTCGAAGGCTGCCTTATGCATGAGGATGGCCAGGGCATCCTTCAGGAGGTGCCACGCACCGCGCAGGATGAGGCACACAATGATAAGCGCCACTGCGGGGTCGACCCAGCGCCATCCTGTGGCGTAGATGATCCCCATGGAGACCATGACCCCCAGGTTGGCCAGGCTGTCTCCAAGGGCATGCAGGTAAGCGCTCTTCAGATTGAGATCGTTCTCCTGTCGGCTCCCTTTGGGCGGAAGCAGAACCAGCGTCGCCGCCAGATTGAGCAGGAGGCCCGCTCCACTGAATAGGATGGCCCACCCCAATTTAATGTTGTGCGGGTGGAGAAAGCGATCCCAGGCCTCAAAGATGATGGCCCCCGCCAGCGCTCCCAGTAGGAGAACGCCGAGCAGCGTGTGAAAGACTTCCAGCCGGTGCCAGCCGTAGGCGTAGCGGTCGCAGGGCTCACGGCGGTTAGCCACCCGAAGACTGCCCAAGGCGAGAAGATTCACCACCACATCGTTGAGGTTCTCAAGGGAGTCGGACACGAGGCCCAACGAACCCGTCCACATGCCGCCCAAAGCTTGCACGCCGAAGTTGCCTGCAAAGATCAGCGCGCTCAGAGCCAACCGACCCGTGGTGGTCCTGCCGTGGCTGTGGCCATGTCCATGGCCGTGCCCTGCGCCCATCACTCCCCCCGATAGACGGGTGTGCGCTTTTCCTTGAAGGCCGCTAGGCCTTCAAGACGATCCTTGGTCGGAATGACTTGCGCGTAACAGCCTTGTTCGATGGCCATACCCGATTCGCGATCCACTTCGATCCCTCGGTTCACTGCCTGCTTCGCCATGCGCACCGCGACAGGCCCGTTGGGCAGGATTTCCCTCGCCAGTGAAAGCGCCTTCTCCAACGCTTTTCCAACTGGCTCCAGATATTCAACGATGCCCATGGCCAGCGCTTGCGCCGCATCAAGCTTGCGTGCGGTGAAGATGAGCTCCTTGGCGCGCGCTTTCCCGATGAGTCGCGGCAGCCGCTGCGTGCCCCCTGCACCGGGGATGATGGCAAGACCCGTTTCTACAAGTCCCAACCGGGCGCCTGCTCCGGCCACCCGAAGATCCGCAGCCAGCGCTAGCTCGAGACCGCCGCCGAAAGCCGCGCCTTCGACGGCTGCGATGACGGGCATCGGAAGATCCTCCACCTCGGTGAAGGCGGATCGGAGACCGTGCACAAAGGCCGCCACTTCGGCGGGCGCCATGGTGGCACGCTCTTTGAGATCCGCTCCGGCGCAAAAGACGCCAGGCACGGTGGAGTGAAGCAGCACCACGCGCACCGCGGGATCGAATCGAAGATCCGCCAGCGCATCGCGGAAAGCATCCATGAGCTGGCGCCCCAAAGCGTTCTTGGCCTCAGGGCGATTTAACCCCAGGAGGACGATGCCTTCATCCGCCCCGTGGAGGTGCTCAACGAGAATCTCAGCCATCAGCCCAGCTCGACGATGGGATCGCCTTCGTTCAGGAATTGTTCAGCAGCCACAAAGATCTTCACCACGGTGCCCTCTTCGGGGCTGCCCACGGGAATCTGCATCTTCATGGACTCGATGATGATGAGGTCTTGGTCTTCAGAGACAGCGTCCCCTTGGGACACACAGATCTCCAGGACTTTTCCGGCCATCTCGGCGCGAATCACGGCCATCGCTCACTCCAAGCAAGAATGGCCCCAGTGTATCAGCGCCAGGGGCTCATTCGTCCCGGTCGGACTCTCCGAGGGCGACCAGCTCATCATCCTCGTTGGCAAAATCACCTTCTTCAATGAACACTTCCCGGACCTTTCCGGCTTCGGGAGAGTTCACAAAAAAAGGCGTGCGGCCTTGGTCCGTGAGCTCGATAAGCAGCAGCGCCTCGTCTTCTTCCACTTCCTGGCCGGGCTTGACCAGGACATCCACCACGTAGCCTGGCCACTCCGCACGAACGATCATCCGCTGCTCCGAAATAAGTCTCGCGAGGGAGCGTAGGGGGCATTGACGCTCGCCGCAAGGGGGGAAGAGAAAAAAAGTGATGGAGACGGCAGTCCCTCTGAGACACTGGAGGGTCTTGGAGGAAGCAATGGCCGTCGCCTGTGGCATCGTCGGTTTGCCCAACGTGGGCAAGTCCACCCTGTTCAATGCGCTGACCCGTGCTGGGGCGGCTTCGGCCAATTATCCCTTCTGCACCATCGAGCCCAACACCGGCGTGGTGGATGTGCCGGATGACCGCCTGGAGAAACTCGCGGCCATCGTGAAGCCGCAGCGCGTTCTCCCCGCGGCCCAAGAGTTTGTTGATATCGCGGGTCTCGTGCGCGGCGCCTCCAAGGGCGAAGGCCTCGGCAACGCCTTCCTTCAGCACATCCGCGAAACGGATGCCATTGTCCAAGTGGTGCGTTGCTTCGAAGATGGCGACATCACCCACGTGGAAGGCGGCGTGAATCCCGAGCGGGATATCGCCATCATCGAAACGGAGTTGGTGCTCAAAGACCTCGACACGCTGGAAAAGGGTCTCGACCGCGCCCGCAAGAACGCCAAGAGCGGCGCCAACAAGGAAGCTACTGCGCTGGTCGCCGTGCTTGAAAAGGCCTTCGCCGTAGTCAATGACGGCCGCTGGGCCTCGCAGGCCGGTCTCGACGCGGAAGAAAAAGCCCTCATCAAGAGCTTCGGCCTCATCACCCTCAAGCCCGTGCTCTTCGTGGGCAACATCGGCGAAGGCGATATCGCCACTCCCGAATCCAATGCCCATTTCGCCAAGCTCAAGGCCATCGCGGCGGAGCGTGGCTGCCCTGCCATTCCCATCTGCTCCAAACTCGAAGCTGAAATCCAGGATCTGCCTGCAGAAGACCGCCCCATGTTCCTCGAAGAGGCTGGCCTCAAGGAGCCGGGCCTCAACGCCCTCATCCGCGCCAGCTACGATTTGCTGGGCCTCCAGACCTACTTCACCGCCGGCGTGAAGGAAGTCCGTGCCTGGACAATCCATAAGGGCGACACGGCCCCTCAGGCCGCGGGCGTGATCCACACGGATTTCGAGAAGGGCTTCATCCGCGCCCAAACCATCGGGTACGACGATTTCATCAAGTACACCGGCGAACAGGGTGCCAAGGACGCTGGCAAGCAGCGGACCGAAGGTAAGGAATATGTTGTGCAGGACGGTGATGTCATGCACTTCCTGTTCAACGTCTAACGGCCCCCTCAATCAAGGGCGCCCGCACAGACTGAAGACCTCAGAGGCCCTGACCGATACCCCTCCCATGGCCTTTCAGCTGCCAGAGGATCGGAAGACAGCCATCACGGACCCCGTACTCATCCGGGCCATGGTGACTGCGCTTATTACGAGCCGGGAAGAATTCCCCATCAAGGTGGAAGGCACGTCCACGCTGCCCTACACCTCCCATGTGGCCGAGGCCAATGTGGATCGCGGGTGGTGGGATCTTAAGCTCCAGCGTGCCCTTCCTCCTGAGTTGGCCAAGGGCGCGATCTTTCGCGCGACATTGGCCTATGAAGGTCAGCGGTTCGAGGGCCTCATGTCCTTAAAGGGCCGCGAAGGATACCTGCGCTATCAGTTTCACCTTCCCAAGGAAGTCTTTCTCGCCGACCGCCGCATCCATAAACGCTACGCTTACCGCCCTCGTGAAAACGTATTCGTCACGCTGACGGATGGCCGAAAAGCCGCCAGCGGCCCCTTGGCGAGTCTTTGCGTCGGTGGTCTGGGATTTCGCGCAGACCGCATCGTCGATCTCGAAAGCCATGCCCGGCTGCCCATGGACACCATCCACCTCCAGCAGGGGGCAGGCTTTCTCGTGAAAGTGCAGGACCTCCCCAAGGCCCCCATGCTGGAGCTGCGAGGCAAGGTCGCCTACACCTTTGAAAGCCCCGGTGGCCTGCTCGTGGGTGTGGACTTCACCGGCATCAGCGACGCCGCTCAAATCGCATTGGAAGCCGCCATCAAGTTCAAAGAGATGTTGAGCCGCGGTGTGGCCAGCGTATTGGAACCCAAGGCGGCTGCACCCGGCGCAACGGCTTCAGCCCCCGCAGGCAAGGCCGGACCTGCAGCAGCGCCCGAAGAGCAGCCTGGTCCGGCGAACCCCTTGCTTCGGCTCCGCCGGAGGGCAGTGCCTCTCGCACTGCTGATGCCTGAGGGAGAGGCGCGGGAGCGGTTGAGATCTGCATTGGCCACCGAAGGGTATTGGCGCTTGATCACTGGCGCCAGCGGGCCGGTCCTGCAAACCACCGGCCGGATGATCCTCGGGCTCGAAGAGGATTGCGTCGGTCTGGAAGGCAGCCTGCCCTTCGATCACGACGAACAGCCTGGCCACTTGGCCCGACGCATCGACTCGGTGATGGGTCTGAAAGAGTAGTCAGGGCATGCACAAAACCATCTCCGCATTCAATGCAGTCGTCACGTTGATTCCAGAGGCCAAACGGAATCGTGTGATCCGTGAAGGCCGATACATGCCTCACATCGTGATGGGCGATCCCGACCAACGGAAAGCCACGGTGAAACCCGGGCTGGGGATTGATGAGGAGTACATCGGGGTTCGTTTCGCTGGAGGCCCAGAGACGCTGGAAATCGGGGTTCCTACCCAGGTCATCCTTGAGCTGTTGTACATGCCGGTTGAGGAGTTCTCGAAAATCACTCCCGGAGCCACCTTCACGCTGCGTGAGGGGAGCACCATCGTCGGGTTTGGATATGCCGTCGATGCCCCCAATTCGTCCTTCAATCCAAACCCGACTGCGAGCGGCGGATCCGGTTACTTCCCCCGTTAGGCCGGCCGACACACAGCGCCATCGATATTGACGTCCCGGATGGCCCATGGACGATAGACCATCGCTCACCGTCTGGGAGGAAGCCATGCTTGTTGAAGTACAGGTGACCATCGAGGGGTCCAAGGCGGCGGTATGGACAGCCATCACCAACATCGAGCACGCCTCGGACATCATCACGGGCATCGAGAAGGTCGAGGTGCTCGAAAAACCCGCACATGGGCTCGTCGGATTGAAGTGGCGAGAGACGCGAATGCTTTTCGGCAAACCCGCGAGCGCGGACAAGTGGATCACGGATGCTGTCGAAAACGAGTTCTACAAGACGAGAGCCGAAGACAACGGATTCGTATTCTTATCCACCCTTCGGCTTGCAGAGGCTGGTGGCGGCATCACGTTGACGAGCATTCATGACTCCAAGCCTCAGGGTTTCATGGCGAGACTGATGTTGATCCCCATGGGGCTTTTCTTCAGAGGCGTGGCGAAGAAGGCCCTTCTGCAAGACTTGAACGATATAAAGGCCACCGTTGAACAAGGACGCCGTTAACGCCTCTTGCACTGCAGTCCCACAGCATCAGGGCTCGTGCGCTGGCTGGCCTTGAACGACGCAAGAGTCCAGCTGGGGAGCCGTTGCACCCCGACCGAGAATGTAGGGAGCGACCCCCTGCGCACCGAGGGAGCATCCGGTGAGCGTGGCTTCGGCCCCTCTGAGCGTGCTGAGACCGAAGGCTTTGTTTTCAGTGAACTCGCACTCCACGAGGTTCGCTTTGGCTCCGTGGTGCACGTGAACTCCCGAGGTTTCATTGGCGATGAAGCGGCAGCGCGTAGCCTCCGCTTGCGCTCCATCCAGCACCAAGAGACCCGCGAAGCCGCAGCCTTCGATCAAGGTCTCTTCCAGCTTCGCCACCGCGCCGGAACTGAGCTCCACCCCACCTCCCGGTTGGCCGCTGATGCGCACATCATGGGTGCGAAGTTCACCGCTGGAGACCCGCACCCCCACACCCGTCGCGCCACCCACGTCTGTGCGCAGTAACGCGAGCGCGCCGCCTTCCACATCGACGGCGGCATCGAGCCCCGCCCGAAGTTTTCCGTCGCTAATCTCGAGGCTTCCGCTTTGGATCACTACGGGTGCCGAAGCACCCGCACATCGGAGTTGGAATCCTTCGAAGATGGCCCGACCCCCAGCCATCACCACGGCGGGCGCGCTCCCCCCATCGAGAATCACGTCCCCAGGACGGGTGGCGACAAAGTGGATGTCCCGATCGATCACCAACGCTTCCAAATAGAGGCCCGGCATCACCAGCACCCGTGCGCCAGGAGGTGCTTGGCGCAGAGCCACTCGAAGGCTGAGCCACTGGCCTTGCCCGCCCTTGCCCACCTTGAGCAGGCGATCGGTCCCGAGCTCATCGTCCTCCTCCATCGATGGCGGGGGAGAAGGCGGAATCGTGGGTGTGAGTGCAGGAGACTGAACCGCCACAACAACGGGCGTCGGAGCGGGCTTCACCGGGGCATTTCGAAAGCACTCCTCCAGGGCCGTGGCAAAAGCCTGGGCATTTTCATAGCGCTCGCGGGGGTCTTTGGTCAGGGCCTTCTTCACCACAGCTCGAAGGGATGCGGGCAATCCCTCCCAATCCGTCGCGACCAACGGCGCCGCCTGATCCTTCAAAATGCCCCCGAGGATGGGCCCCGGGCTATTGCCAGGCCAGGGCTTTCGGCCCGCGCTGATGATTTCGAACAGCATTACCCCAAAGGCCCAGAGGTCGGATTTGGCCGTCGCCTTGCCGCTATCGATGTACTCCGGCGCCATGTAGTGCAGCGTGCCCATGAAGGAGCCATCCTGCGTGAGGGCCGTGCCCTCTGTTTTGGCGACTCCGAAATCCGTGAGTTTGGCGATCCATCGTCGGCCCTCGGTGCGGACGAGGATATTGGCGGGCTTGAGATCCCGATGCACGATGCCCTTCGCGTGGGCCGCGGCCAACCCCTCCAGAGATTGGATGAGCAACTCGATGAGGTCCGCCTTGGATTGGGCCCTTTCCTTGATGAGGTGCTCCAGATCCTTGCCCGGGACATATTCCATCACCAGGAAATGCACGTCGTCGTCCTCGCCGAAATCGAAGACGGTGACGACGTTCGGATGATTGAGGCCACCGACCACCCGTGCCTCATGGCGGAACCGCGCCCACACCTCCTCCCCAAAGGTGCCGCCCGGCTTGATGGTCTTGATGGCCACCTCCCGGTTCAGCACAGGGTCCTTCGCCAGGTAGACCTCTCCCATGGCTCCTTGGCCAAGCAGACGGAGGATCGCGTATTTCCCCAATCGTTCGGGCATCAGCACCCTATCGGCCACCGCCGCTGCCACCTTGGGAACCGGAATCCACCCTGAATTGACCCATTTTTCAGGTCTGCCGATGAGAAAGGGTCATGGCTCCGACCCAACCCGAACGCCACGTCGAAGATCCCGCGGCCATCCGGGAGGCCCTTGCTGCGCTCATGGAGAGCGCCATCGAGTTCCCCCTTCTGAATGAGAGCGCCCAGAGCCTGCCCTACACCGCGCGGCTACACGCCGTCGAGCCCGGTTCCGGTCCCTGTCTCTTCCGCCTTCATCGGTCGCTCCCGCCGAACCTCCCTCCCGGCAGCCCCTTCCGCACCACCTTCGGCCCGAAGGGTGAACGCTCCGAAGGCATTCTCAAGTTCATCGGACGCGAAGACTACCTGCTCTACAAGTTCGAGGCGCCCAAGTCGCTGCGTCTCACCGGCCGCGCCAAACGTATCTCCTTCCGGCCTCGCGAAGGGGCGACCGTCACGCTTTGGGATGGAGAGAAGGCCATCAGCGGTTCACTCTTGAATCTGAGCACCGGGGGACTGGGCCTTCGGGTAGAGCGTGTGTTCCGGCAGGACACCCTGGCCCGATTGCGCCCGGATACGTCGCTCTTCTCCAAAGGGCAGCTCTTCCTCGGACGCGCGGAGCGGATCCCCCATTGCCCCTCCCTTGCCTTCCGCGCCCAGGTGGCCCACGTGGACGCGACCTCGAAAGAGGTGCGCCTGGGCATGGAGTTCCTTGGCCCCGGCCCCGCCCTTGTCGCGGCCGTGGAGGCCCTTGTCCTGCATCGAGAGCAGCCGGCAACCGCAGCGGCCGGCCGTACAGTTACGGCCTCCTTCACCGTGGTGCCGGTCGCACCCGAGCCCCCGCCTCCAGCCCTCCTACCTCTGCGTCGGCGCTGTGCGCCTATCGTCCTCTCCATGCCGGAGGGAGAAGCGCGGCGGACGCTTCTGCGCGGACTCGCCGCAGAGGGCTTCCACCGCATCCTTGAGGAAGAGGATTACGCCGGAACCGCCCTCGTCCTCATTCCCGAGGAGCGGGAAGATATGCCTGAGGCCCTCGCCTTCGACCCCGAGGCCAGCGCAGCCGACCTGGCCCAGCGCCTCGATTCCGTGCTGGGTCTAAGGATCTAGTCGACGTCGGGCCCCGTCTGGAGAAAGACGGATTCCAGCGCTCCGCCTTCCACCTCCTGGAAACCGCCATCCTCGATGCGGCCGCCCATGAGCAGGGGGGCCACAGCGCCCTGGCCCAACACCAATCCGCCGCCCAGGTTGCCCTTCACGTCACAGGCCTCGACCCGCACTTTGGCATCCTTCATGAGGACAAGTCCAAACCCGTTCTGCTCCAGCGTGCAATCCCGCAGATCCACCCGGGCTCTGTGGTGAGCGTGCACGGCAGCCTGGGGATTCTGCTTGAAGGTGCAGCCCACCAGGCGAGCATCCCCGCCCTCGAAGGCAAGAAGGCCCGCATAGTGGCAACCTCGGAAATCCGAATCCCGCAGCGAGATTCGCCCTCCGGATCCCACCTCCACCCCGCCACCCTGAAGATCTCGGAAGCGACAGGTCTCTCCTTGGACCTGTCCACCCATCTGAATCTGAAGCCCCACACTCCGGCCCTTCAGGAACCCGCAATCGCGAAGCTCTAGCATCCCCGCCACCCGCGCCCCGGGGCCATCTCCCGCATCGAGGGTGCATCCCTCCAATTCGAGAGACCCCCCTCGCACGTCCACCGTCGGATCGAGATCCGAGCTGAAGAGGCTCAGCCCCCGAAGGGTCACGCGGCCTCCGAGCACTTTCAACGCCGGCCCATGGATGCCTTCGAGGATGACTTCGCCAGGCTCTCCCCGTGCGATGAGGATGACGTCCTTATCCACCACCAAGGCCTCACGGTAATGGCCAGGCATGATGACGATACGTGAGCCCGCCGGAGCTTGGCGAAGGGCCACGCGCAGACTCATCCAGCGCCCTACGCCACCCCGCCCCACCACCATGAGGCGGTCCGTCGATTCCTGCGGGTCCCGTGGAACGGGCGCAGGTCGGAACCCGGGCGCGGGATCCTCGACCACCCGTTCCGGCTTCTGCGTCATCGCTTTGCGCAATTCCTCCGCGAGCGCGCTCGCACTGGGGGGGCGCAGGGCCGGGTCCTTCTGGAGGCAGCGCACCATCAGCGCTTTCAACGCAAAGGGAAGGCCCTCCCAATCCGACGGCTGCAAGGGCTCCGGCTGTCCCTTGAGGATGGCGCTGAGGATGGGCCCCGGCGCGTTCCCCGGGAAGGGCCGGCGGCCGCTGCTCACGATCTCGTAAAGCATCACGCCCATGGCGAAGATGTCCGTAGCGACCGTCGCTTTGGCGGTGTCGAGATACTCCGGCGCCATATAACCCAAGGTGCCCATGAAGTGGCCCTCCTGGGTCAGCTGGCTCTGCTCCACTTGGGCGACGCCAAAGTCGGTGAGCTTGGCCGTCCAATGGGCGCCTTCGTTCCAGATCAGTATGTTGGCGGGCTTCAGATCACGGTGGATCACGCCCTTGGCGTGCGCATAAGCGAGCCCCTCGCAGGCCTGTGCGAGGAGTTCCACCAGTTCGGCCTTGGGCTTTTGGTGGCCCGGCAACAGCGCCTCGAGATCCCGACCGGGCACGAACTCCATCACCAGGTAGTGGACGCCCTGATCTTCCCCGAAATCGAAGACGGTCACGATATGCGGGTGGTTCATGGCCCCCACGATCTGGGCTTCGCGCTGGAACCGGCTCCAGGCCTCGGCGCCGAAGCTGCTGTCGGAGCGGATCGTCTTGATGGCTACTTCGCGGCCGAAGGTGCGGTCCTTGGCCAGGTAGACCTCCCCCATGGACCCGCGTCCCAGGGTCCGGACGATGTCGTACTTTCCAAGGCGCTCCAGCATCCCCGCCTCATCGGTCAGGGAAGGTGGATCCTGGAAATCTATCGAAAGGTCACGGCCATCTGGCGCAACCGCTCGATGCGCACCTGGATGGGGGGGTGGGTGCTGAAGAGGCTCATGAGGCCCCCACCTGACAGAGGATTCACAATCATCATGTGGGCGCTGGCGGGCTCCACATGCTGCATGGGCGCCTGCTGGTTGTAGGCATTGAGGCGCTCCAGGGCACTGGCGAGCTGGTCGGGTCGGCCGGTGATCTCAGCGCTGAAGGCATCGGCCATGAACTCCCGGCTGCGGCTGATGGCCATCTGCAGCAGGATGGCGGCGAGGGGACCAAAAATGGCGATGAGGATGCCCGCCAAGGGATGGGCGCGGCCCTCCTCGTCCCGCGGGGTCACATACATGGCCATGCGGGAGAGGAACATGATGGCCTGGGCCAGCACCGAGGCCATGGAGCCGATGAGGATATCCCGGTGTTTCACGTGGCCCAGCTCGTGGGCGAGGACGCCCTCCAGCTCAGGGCGAGTCATTAGGCGCATGATGCCTTCGGTGACTGCCACCACCGCATGCTCAGGGTCCCGACCCGTAGCAAAGGCATTCGGAGTGTCTTCGGGGATAATGGCGATGCGGGGCATGGGCAAACCCGCGCGCTGGCTGAGATTGGCCACGATCGCATAGAGCTCCGGAGCTTGGGCCTGGTCCACCACCTGGGCGCCGTACATGGCCAGCACGATCTTGTCGGAGAAGAAGTAGCTCACGCCGTTCATGAGCAACCCGATGCCCAACGCAAGGATCATCCCGGATTTACCACCCAGCATGTCGCCGATCCAGACCAGCACGGCCGTCAGCGCCACCAGCAGGATCAAAGTCTTGGTTTGGTTCATAAAGCCAGCTCCCTCTACCAGGGTACGAAAAGGGTCGAGAACCGCTATTGCTCCAGTCGGCGTATCACGACGAGGGTGACATCATCCTTGAATCCGCCCCCTTCCATGTGCTCGAAGGAGCAGACCAGCAGGGCTTCCAAGAGATCATCCGCCGTGGCCCTAGGATGGCGGCGCACCACATCGACGAGGGCCTCATCCCCCAGCTCGACGCCCTCCACGCTTTCGCATTCCACCAGGCCGTCCGTGAACACTACCAAAGTGTCTCCAGGCTCCATGCGGTCATGACCCTGTTCGAAGGAGACATCCGTCAGCAGGCCCACCATGGGGCCCGTAGGATCGAGGCGGATAAAACTGCCATCGCGACGCACGAGCAGCGGGGGGTTGTGGCCGCCGTTCATGAAGCGGAGATCGCCGTTGTCGGGATTAAGGCTGGCGGCGAAGAGCGTGGCGTAGCGGTTACGGTCGCGAACTTCGTTCATCCGCGCGTTCAATCGTGAGGCTAGGCGGCCCCAATTCTTCACCCGGCGGTCGGCCCGGGCCCGGAGGTAGCTCGCCAGCTGCGTCATCATGAGCGCGGCCGGCAGACCCTTGCCGCTGATATCGGCCACGGCCATATGGAGGCGGTCACCTTCCATCTCATCTTCCCACCCGCCCGCGGGAGGATCGCTGGCGATCCAGAGGTCGTAGAGATCTCCGCCCACGGCCTGGTAAGGCAGATTCGCAGCGGCGCACTGCCACCCGGCGGGCTCGGGCAATCGCTTCGGAAGCAGCTGGCGCTGAATGTTGCGCGCCAAATCCAAATCCTTCTCCAACCGATCCGCCTGCCGTCTCGCCTCACCCAAATCCATGCTCGTGAGGTGATTGGCGGCGAGGTTCACCAAGGTATTCAAGAACTGGTCGTCCTCTTCCGAGAGCTTGCCCACCATGGGATCCGCCGCATAGGCGAAGCCGTGGCTGCGGTTCTGATCGCGGATTTCCAACGCATGGAAGAGCCCCTTCTCTTCCAGCAGCTGATGCAGTTCTTCGCCCCGCAGCAGGGGTGGGAGTTTCCCCAGCCCGCGAGCCACGAGCACCGCGCCGTCATTGCCAATCACCAGGATGCGGGGGATGCGGAACTCGCCCGCCAGTGTGTTCACCAAGATGCTGATGAGCTCCTGGCGGCTTTCCACTTCTCCGAGAGAACGCGTGAGATCGAAGACGGTGCTGAGGCGCGCGAGCTGCAGGTTCAAGGCGGCATTCTGCGTCGTCCGCATGGCTTCCAGACGTCGCCAGCGCAACAGGGGCGCGCTGATGGTGAGCAGCAGCTCGAGAGCGGGAGGCGCGGTTTCAGTCTTCAGCACCATGTGCCCGAAGACATCCTCTTGATGCCGCCAAGGCAGCGAGATCCAGCCCTTGCCCGGGTTGGTGGGAAAGGGAGGCGCAGCGCCCCTCAAGAAGAGCCAACGATTCCCATCGAAGAGCCCACCCTGGCCGGCCCGCGAAATGCCGAGGGCGGACACACCCACCAAGTGGATGAGATCTTCCTCCGTGCCCTGCTCCGGAAAAGTCTCCAAAAAGTCGATGAGCGGCAGCAGCTCGCTCGCCCCTTCCGGCAGACGCAGGGCATAAGTGCGGAGACGGTCGAAGGGCGTGGGCGCGGCTTCCGGGGTCATGGGCCCCCTCAGCTGATCTTTTTGACCAGCAAGCACTCGCATCGGCCGGAGGGATCTTCATCCCGGAAATCCACTTCATCCATGAAGCGGCTCATCAGGAGAAGCCCCAGGCCCCCCTTGCGTGGGTGTTTCACGTACTCGGCGGGATCGGGCAGCATCACCTGATCGCGGCGGATGCCCGACCCGCGATGCCAGATGTGCACTTCGAGAGCGGATCCCGTGAAGCGCAACTCCAGCTCCACTTCGTGGGAGGGCTCGCCGTGATAGGCGTGGAGGATCACGTTCGTCACGGCCTCATCCACGGCAATGCTCACTTTGGCGGCGGTCGCATCATCCATGCCCGTGACGAGAGAGGCGCGCTTAGCCAGACCCGTCACCAGGTTCAGATAGCGGGTCTGGCTGGGGATGGTGAGCCGAAACTCCGTGGGGTTGCCGGCGACCATTTCAGCGCTCCGCCGCGGCGGCCAAGGCCTCGGCTTGATCCTTGAACACGCGGTACAGCTGCGTGAAACCAAGGGTGTCGAAGATGGCGTAGACGTTTTCTTGGAGGTTCGAAAGGAGGATGTCCCCGTCGTTCTCGCGCACGGTCTCAATGAGGCCCATGATGGCGCCGAGGCCAGCCGACGAGATGTAGGAGAGGCGTTCGCAGTTCAGCAGGATGCGGTAGCGGCCCTTGGACACGAGGCCTTCCAGCACCTGTTCGAAGTCCCGCACGGTATGAGCGTTGATGAAGCCCGAGGGCAGCACCACGGCCACACCATCCACCTCGCGCACTTCGATTGCCAGATCCGCCATGCCAAAGCTCCCCAGGAATCCCGGTCCCTCACTTTACGGCGGGAAGGTGTGTTTGGGCTATTCCCAATGATGGCCCAGTCCGATGTAGGCTGAAGACACCTCTTCCGAGCCCCCATGACTGCGCCCGAATCCCCCCGCCACGAGGCCCTGCGCGCCCCCCTCTCCGCATGGGTGGCAGAACGGCATCAGCGCATGCTGGAAGAAGTCATGGTGGCCTGGCAGGAGGCCATGCACCGCTTCCACCCCGACCAGCCCTTGCTGGATCGCCTGGCAGCGGCCCTTCCCAGCGGTGCGGCGGCTCCCGCGGGCGATGAGCGGGATCTCACCATGGCCCTCGACATGCTCGAAGGCTCAGCCAATCAGGCCGAGGTGCTGAAGCGACTGCTGGACGGCCTGGAACCCTTGGTGGAGCGGTCGGCCATCTTCGTCCTCAAGCAAGGCATGGCCGCGCTTTACGCCTGGAAGGGCTTCGAGGGCGATCGCCCCAAGGCCGGCGCCACGACAGTGCCCCCCTCCGATCTGGAAACGCTCATCGCCGGCACCGCCCACTCGCTTGGCCGCGGCCCCGGCACCAAGGCGCTGTTGCAGCTGCTGACCCCGATGGAGGGCGCCGACGCACGCATCTTCCCCCTTCGATTGCGCCGTAAGCCCGTCGCACTGCTGTTGGTGGATAGCGGCCTGCGCCAATCCCTCGACCAGCCTCAGGTCCTGCGGGCCCTCGCTCTGGCGGCCAGCGCCTGCCTCTCGGCCCACGGCGGCAAGGAGGATGAGAAACCTGCCCCCGAGCCCGTCACCGCCCACCCGACGGCCCCCACCATGCTGGTGCCCGAACCCATCCCCGAGCCCACTGCCCCGGCCCTCGATCCCAAGGTCAAAGCCTCGGCCGAGCGATTCGCCCGGGTCCTCGCCAGCGACATCGAGCTTTATTTCCCAGCAAAAGTCGCCCAGGCCCGGGCCAGCGGAAATCTTTATGGGCTTCTGGGGGATGAATTGGACCGTTCACGCCACAGCTTCGCAGAGCGATTTGGTGCAGAAATGGAAGCCACCCATAGGATTTTTCAGCGGGCCGTAGTGGATCAACTCTGTGAAGGAAACGCCTCCAAGCTCGGTGCGGCTCCCTGGTAAATCATTCTCAAAACGTGACAAAAGCGAGAATTCCTGGTATTTCGTAAGGCCTTGGTTTGGGGAGTACCACGTCCATGGCTCAGCTCGGGAAGAAGCACACCTGTTTCCAGTGCGGAACCAAATTCTACGATTTCATGAAGGCCGAAGTGGTCTGCCCGAAGTGCGGCGCGAAGCAGAAGGATGCTCCCGCGAAGCCCAAGGCCGTGAAAAAGGAGAAGGTCGCACACGTCATCGAGGACGACTTCTCCGGTGAGCCGGAAGTCGAGCAGGTCGACGAGGGCATCGGCGAAGCCATCCCCTTCGAGCGCGGACGCGGCGAAGGCCGCGACGCGGGCGATCTGCAGATGGACGACTACGACGAGTAAGCGAACCCCGCAGGCTGACTCCGCAGGCTCCAGTGGAGCCTGCGGAGTCGGGCCCCTGTGCGCGGTGAGCATCATGAAGGGCTAGGCTGTTTGCATGCCTGCGACATCTCCCCTCATCGATCGCCACACGCACCTTGAGGGCGCGTTGGATCCCGCATGGGTTCGAAAAGAAGCCGAGGCCCGTGGACTCGCGTTGCCCCGCTCGCTCGAAGCGCTGTGGCGCGGTGAAGCTCAGCCCTTCGAGGCCTTCATCGAAGCGTTTCTTTTCAGCGCCCAACTGCTAGATTCTCGCGCCGCCATTCGAGATGCCGTAAGCGCCGTTGCCCAGCGCACGCTGCAGGCAGGCGGGTTGGGCTTCGATCTGTGGTGCAGCCCGAGTTTTCTAGTGAGCCATCTTCAGCAGATCAGCCTGGAGGATTTCTGGCGAGGTCTTGAAGAAGGTCTCGCTCTCGCAGAGGCTCAGTCCCTTCGCGGATCCGTGGTGGTGGATGCCGTGAACCACTTTGGCCCTGCGCACGGCCATGCGGTGCTCGATCTGATCGCCCAGGATCTGCCTTCTTTTGTCGCGGGCTTCTCCACCGGAGGCTTGGAGCGCGTCCCCTTTCGCGAATGGGCCCCCGTCTTCGATCGCGCACGAAAGATGGGCCTCAAGATCGCGGCCCACGCCGGAGAGAACGGCGATGGCGCCCAAGTGCGCGAAGCCGTCCTCGAAGGTGGCGTTTCACGGATCGTCCATGGACTGCGCGCGGAAGATGCCACCTGGGAGTTGCTTGCGGAGCGGCGCATTCCCGTGGATGTCTGCCCCAGTTCGAACGCCCTCTTGGCGGCGGATGTTTCGCCCCATCCTCTGCCCCGCATGCTGGCCCTCGGCGTGCGCTGCGCCCTGGGCACCGATGATCCCGGCGTCATTCCCTGCGACCTTCGCTCTGAGGCCAAAGCCGCCCGCGCCTTCGGACTGCAGACCGAGGACCTGGAGACGATGAGGCGCTTTGGAGCGGAAGACGCCTGGTGCCTGCAATAGGCGGCAGGTGTAGCCCGAGGCTCCAGTCAGCCAACGGAGGCTCCACGATCTGGGCCATCCCAGGTAAGATGGAAGATTCCACGGTGCACCCATAGCTCAGCTGGATAGAGCATCAGGCTTCGAACCTGAGGGTCGGGAGTTCGAATCTCTCTGGGTGCACCACTGAAGTTGACAATGCGAGCGTGGCGAAACTGGTAGACGCACTGGATTTAGGTTCCAGCGGCTAAACACCGTGCCGGTTCGAGTCCGGCCGCTCGCACCACCCTCTGCCCTACGACCCACCTGATACGACCGCAAGGAGCAGCATCCATGTCCGTCACTGTCCAACAGCACACCCCCACGCGTTTCTCGCTGGAGGCCTCTATTCCTGCGGCCGACGTGACCGCGGCTTTCGCTTCCGTGGTGGCCAAGATCGCCCCCAAGGTGCGCATCCCCGGCTTCCGCCCGGGCAAGGCCCCCAAGAATGTCCTGCTGCAGAAGTACGGCCGTGAGATCCACCAGGACGTGGCCGAGCAGCTGCTCTCCAAGCACTTCTGGGAGCGCGCCCAGGAAGCGGGCGTGGTTCCAATCTCTTCCCCCGCCCTCGAGAAGCTGGATCTGAAGGATGGTCTTGAAGCGACCTTCCGCGCTCAGTTCGACGTGGCGCCCCAGGTGGATCTGCCCGAGCTCAAGAAGCTTGAGCTCACCAAGAAGAAGCGCAAGATCGACGCCGAAGCCATCGACGAGCACCTCGAAGGCCTGCGCCAGCGCGCCACCAAGTTCATGCCCGTGGACGGCGGCGCCGAAGCCGGCATGCTGCTGAGCTTCGATATCAAGATCCTGCCTCCTGCCGAGAAGGGCAAGAAGGCCAAGGCCATCAGCTACACCGATCAGACCATCGAGCTGAACGCCGAGCGTCCCCTCGATAAGCAGCTCATGGGCGCCAAGATCGACGACCACCGCGCCTTCACCATCGAGCACGGCCAGGATGATCCGAACCCCGGCGTGCGCGGCCTCACCGTGGGCTACGACGTCACCGTCAAGGATCTCCGCCGCCGCGAAGTGCCCGCCCTCAACGACGATCTCGCCAAGGATCTGGGCGCCTACCAGTCCCTCGCTGAGCTCAAGGACGCGGTGAAGAAGGATCTGGAAGAGGCCTCTGAGCGCGATGCCGTGGCCCGTCTCCAGACCACCATCCTCGACACCCTGCTCCTCACCGCCAAGTTCGAAGCCCCCCGCAGTATGGTGGGCCTGCAGCTCGACGATTACTGCCAGGAATTCGCGCAGCACGCCGCCCGCAACGGCGTGGATCCCAAGCGCATCAACTGGCAGGCCTACCGCCAGAGCCGCCTGCGCGATGCCGAGCGCGCCGTCCGCAGCGGTTACCTGCTGCAGGCCATCGGCAACGCCGAGGACATCCAGGTGACGGACGACGAGATCGATGCCGACATCCGCGCCTTCATGGATGAGAACAAGGTGCAGACGCCCTTCCAGCCCTTCAAGGACGATCTGGAAAAGCGCGGCGCCACCACCGAGATCAAGGGCCGCATCCGCACGGACAAGATTTTCGAGCGCCTGCTCTCCTTCGCCAAGGTCGCCGAGGAGCTCCTCGACAAGGCCGCCTTCACCGAGCTCGTCGAGCTCGAGCGCAAGCGCGAGACCGGCGAGGCCCTGGAGCGCTACGATGCCGGCGGCCTCGAAGGCGGTGATCTGGCCGAGCAGGAGGGCGGCGCCCCCGCCCATCACCATGATCACGATCATGGCCACGTCCACGGCCCCAACTGCAACCACGATCATGACCACGAAGAGAAGCCCAAGCGCACCGCCAAGAAGGCCGCCCCCAAGGCTGAGGAAGTAGCCGAGGAGAAGCCCAAGAAGGCCGCTGCAAAGAAGGCTGAGCCCAAGACCGAAGCCGCTGAAGAGAAGCCTAAGAAGGCCGCCTCTAAGAAGAAGGCTGAGTAAATCGCTTTCAAGTACAGTGATCGGGGGGCCATGCCCCCCGATTTTTTTTGGAGCCTTCTTGAAGCAGCTCAACATCGTGCGACGCGCGCTGGCAGCCTCAGCCCTGATGCTCATGGGCGGATGCGCCACACGTCAGGAGGCTCGAAAAATCCTCAGCAGCCAGTTTCAGCCTCAAACGTCCGCGATTGGGCGCTTATCGATCCTTTCCCCCGCCCCCTTGGCGTTCCATCAAATCAGCAGTGCGCCAGAGGAGAAGTTTGAGGTCGCGAGTAACCAGGACTATACGGTCGTCGTGCGGGTAGATCCCAATCAGTCTGTCCAATGGCTCGGGCAGGCTCCCACGCGAACGCAGGCAGCCGATATGTTTGAGGGCCTGGGGAAAGACGCGCACGTGGAGCTGCGCTCCATTTCGCTGGACGGGCACCCCGGAGTGCTCGCCACCACCACCGCCCTAGGGCATCCCAAACCCGTTTGGATGGCCATGTACTTCGGCGCGGGCGGGCTTGTTGTTCAAGCTCAGGGGAATGACACCCGAGAGGTCACCCGTCGGGTGTGTGAAGACGTCGTGCGCTCCATCCGATTCCAGCCCTAGCCGGATCCCCCTTCCCCCGGCCTCACTT
>JACXTT010000783.1_pt1 | contig 54270 bp, 45 predicted proteins | sample 9270951 | NCBI WGS metagenome assembly JACXTT01 (sample SAMN15532306, study PRJNA645909) | rock metagenome | isolation source: weathered quartz diorite | place: Puerto Rico | collected 2017-06-21
TCGTGCCACACACCCACGGGCCGCCTTGAAACAAAAAGCGAAAATGCAGAATTCAGAATCACAGAATTCAGAATGAAGAATGACGCGCGAAGCGCCACATCAATTTTGAATTCTGCATTCTGAATTCTGCATTCTGCATTTCGCTTTTGCTCCCAGCGCCCCAGCGCCCTACCTCTCCATCTTCGTCACCTTCTCCGCGCCCAGCGGCCAACCCCCACGCAGGAACTCGCGGATCGAGCCGAAGACCGTCAGCGGGTCGTCGATCCACATCGCGTGACCTGCTCCTTCGATCGTGACGAGGCGGGCGTCGGGTGCCGACATCGCCCACTGGCGTCCTGCGCCATACGGCGCGTTGCGGTCTTTGGTGCCGTGGATGGTTAGGACCGGCATCGTCACTTTCGCCAGATCAGCGGGTGCGATGACGACGTTTCTCCACGACGGCCACTGATTGCGGAAGTGGCGATCCAGATTCGCGGGCCACTCGTTCTCGAGGTCGCACGTCGCTTTCACCCGCGGCGCGAAATCCTGATTGCCGACGAGCAGCGAGCGCAGAGCGGCGTCCTGCAGCAGGCAGAGGTCGTGTTGCGATTTCGAGGGGTCGCGTTTCTGCATGTTGAGCTCGTGCCAGCGCTTCACCGGCTCGTCGTTCTCGTTGGTGAGCGCCGCCGGAAATTTCGTGTCGGGGTTGATGGCGATGGGGCCGAGCTGAATTACGCGTGCCACGTGCTCCGGATGTTCCATCGCGTATTGCATGACGACGGAGCCGAGATACGAAAAGCCGACCGGCACGATCTTGTCGGCATTGAAGAACGCGCGGATTGTTTCCAGATCCTGCACGTCCTGCCTGATGGTCAATGTGTTGACCGCTTCGACGCGCGATGAGCGGCCGCGGTTGCGCGGGTCGTACGTGATGATGGTGCCGGCGTCGGCCAGCTGTTTGAAGTCGTCGAAGAGCATGAATCCGAGAGGGATCACGAGCGTGTTGCGGCCCTCGCCGACCTTCTTGTAGTGCAGCTTCACTCCATCAGGCGTCGTGATGTCGCCCTCCGCCACCGGCGCCGCGGACTCTGCGAGACACGCTGCCGCGCTCCCGGGCCCGTCGAAGAGCACGCGCCAGGTGCCGTCGGCTTGCTTCACCCAGGTCGAGTTGAAGTTGCCGATGTGATTGCCATTCGCGTCATAGACGAGACCGGCGGTGAGGCCGATCGTTCCCGCGGAATTGACCGCGACGCGATCCGGCGCCCAGCTGAACGGCGCCTTCGGCGAAGCGAAGAAGCGCGACCAGCGATCCATCACAGCTTTCTTGCCGGCGAGTGTGCCGCCCGGACCGAGGAACGTCGCATCGTCGAGGACGAGCGAGAAGAACTTCGCCTGATCGCGGTCGGCGAAGGCCTTCGCGAACGAGAGCTCGGCGTTGCGGACCTCTTCGCGGGCATCGGCGAAGGCGGCGGTGGTGGTGATCAGGATTAGAGCCAGAACCAGCAGACTGCGCTTCATGTGACCTCCAGACGAATGGGACTGATCCGTCCTATAAAACTCCGACATCCTGCCATCGATCTTCTTGTCACGAGCGGTCGTTTCTCGGAACGAACGGTGAACACCTCGTCACCGGAAGTTCTGGCTCTATCATCATCGCAATGCGCCGTGCGCGGATTGCGCTTTTTGTTTTCGTGGCCGGGACGGTCACGGGGATCTACTTTGCGCTGCAGGCGCATTGGAATCCTGCGTTCTCACCGCGCATCTCGTGGTCGCGCGCGTTCGGCGTCAACCTGACGTATTACTACCTCTGGGCGCTGACCACGCCGATCGTCGTCACGATCGCGCGGCGCCTCCGATTCGACAGCACGCGCTGGGGCCGCGCGCTTGCCGCGCACGTCGTGGCGAGCGCGGTGCTCACCGTCGCGCAGATCTTTGCGGGCGAAGCGATCCTCACTCTCCTTGGCCTTCGTCCCGACGCGCCGTTCCGGGAGAACGTGCGCGTCTCGTTCAACGCGAACTTCCAGTCGAGCCTCCCGACATACTGGATGATTCTCTTTGCCTGGCTCGCCTTCGACTTCTATGTGAAGGATCGCGATCGCGAGCTGCGCGGGGCGCAGCTGGCGGGCGAGCTGTCGCGCGCGCAACTGCAGGCGCTGCGCATGCAGCTCAAGCCGCACTTCCTTTTCAACACGCTCAACTCGATCTCGTCGCTCATGTACAGCGACGTCGAGGCCGCGGATGCGATGCTCGCGCGTCTCAGCGAGTTCCTCCGCCTGACGCTCGACCGCGAGCTCGAGCAGGAAGTGACGCTGACCGAAGAGCTGGAGTTCGTGCGGCGCTATCTCGAGATCGAGAAGATCCGCTTCGAAGACCGGCTCGCGGTGAGCGTCGACGTGGATCGCGATGCGGGCGACGCGCGGGTGCCGTCGCTCGCGCTGCAGCCGCTGGTTGAGAACGCGATTCATCACGGGATCGCGGCGCGGCCCGGCGGCGGCACGATTGCGATTCATGCGCATCGAGAGAACGGAACGCTGCACATCTCCGTCGCCGATGACGGCGTGGGGAGCGGCGACGCGCATCCGCCCGAGCGCATCGGCCTTGCCAACACGCGCGCAAGGCTCGAGAAACTCTATGGTGCAGAGCAGCAGTTCACGTTCCGCGCGTCGCCCGCGGGCGGCTGCGTGGTCGAGATGTCGATTCCGTATCACACCTGATCATGAAGACGATTCGCACGATGATCATCGACGACGAGCGTCTGGCGCGGCAGAAGTTGCGGACGTTGCTCGAGGATGACGAGGAAGTCGAGATCGTCGGCGAGTGTGCGGACGGCCTGGAGGCGATCGGCGCGATCCGCAGACAGAGGCCCGATCTGTTGCTGCTCGACATCGCGATGCCGGGTGCGAATGGCTTCGAGGTGCTGCACAAGCTGCGCGGCGAACGCCTGCCGGTCGTCATCTTCATCACCGCGCACGACGAGTACGCCGTGAAGGCGTTCGAGGTCGAGGCGGCGGACTACGTGATGAAGCCGTTCGACCGCAAACGGTTTCAGGAAGCGCTGCGCCGCGCGAAGCGGCACTTCGCGGAAGACGGTGCGGAGTCGGAGGAGCGCCTGCTGCGGCTGCTGGAGCGGGTCGTGAAGCCGAAGTCGCTCGATCACTTCGTCGTGAAGTCGCGCGATCGAACGTTTCTCGTCAGCACGGCCGACGTCGATTGGATCGAAGCCGAGGGGAAGTATGTGCGGCTGCACGCGGCAGGGGCGGCGCATCTGGTGCGCGAGTCGATCAGCGAAGTCGAAGAGCGGCTGGACGCGCGCAAATTCTTACGCATCCATCGCGCGACGATCGTGAACGTGAAGCGGATCCAGGAGATGCACCGCGGCTTCGGCGGCGCGATGTTCGTCGTGCTGCGCGACGGCACGAAGCTGACGATGAGCCGCCGTTACCGCGGAAGGATTCGCGAGCTCACCGGGATGGACGTGTAGAGATGGGGTCAGGTCGAAAGTCGAAAATTTTTTCTACAGGATGAAGAAGTTTTGAAGGCGATTTCTTGCCGGGTGCCGGTTCTGATGTGAACTTCGGGGTTTGAATGAGCAGCACTCTACGTGTCGTGGATAAATGTTTCGACTTTCGACCTGACCCCATTCACGCTGGCATTGCGCTCGTGCGTTCGCTGCAGGTGTGACTCGCGTTTGCGCTGCAACGAGTCGTTGTCAGGTTCGATGGCGCCGAGTTGCTGAAGAAAGTCGATCGCATCGCGCATGAGGAGGGGCTCACCGGTGAGCGCGATCCCGCTGGTGTAGCCGTTGCTCGAGAGGTGACTCCAGACGACCTTGCCACGTACGACCCAGGTTTGTTGCAGGCCGAAAACCTGAAACGACAGCTTGCCTTCACTGCCGATGCGGAGGGCGCGGGAGTGATGAATCCGCATCCCGCGTTCGCTGATGTCCAGGATGCGTCCCTCGGTGGCGACCATGCGCGCGTTGATCTGAACCTTCGTCTGGAAACGCCGCACCCCGCGAAGCTCGTCGAGCTCGTGTGCGATCGGCAGCTCAGTGACGATGTCGTTGCCGGCAGCCGGCTCGCTCTTGCCTCGCAGCGATTGGATGCAGCGGATGAGAAACGCTTCGACCGCTTCGCGCCGAACGCAGGTCTGCCGTCCGTTTCGCTCAGCAGGGAGCTCGCCCCTGCGGATCAGCGCGCGGAGCGCAGAACGCGAGAGCGGAAGAATACGGGTGAGCTCGGTAAGCGTCAGCGTTTCAGGCATGGGCTCTCGGCCTCCAAAAACTGTGCCGTGATGGAGCAGCACTACAGCAATTCCTTGATCCGCGCGTAGCCGCTGCGACTCACGGGCACCTTCGTTCCATCGCGCAGGATCGCCACGCGGCTGTCCTTCGCGTAGAGCTCCAGCTTCTCGATCCGCTCGATGTTGAGCAGCACGGAGCGATGGACGCGGACGAAGCGGCCGGGGTCGAGCGCGTTGGCGAGCTCGCCGATCGGCTGCTGTTTGCGCAGCGCCGCTCCCGCCGTATGAATCACGATCGCTTCGTCGTCGGCTTCCACGTAATCGATCTTGGCGACGGGCACGATATGGATCGTGCCGTCCTCCTGCCGCACAACCAGCCGTTGCAGCGGCTTCGCGCGCAGGGCGGATGCGAGTCCTCCGACCTGCGGCCGCGCGCCGCTCTGCTGCTTGAGCCGCTCCAGCACGCTTTGCAATCGCGTTTGCGACACTGGCTTCAATAGATAGTCGAGCGCGTGGACCTCGAAGGCGCGCAAGGCGTACTCGTCGTGCGCCGTCACGAAGACGATGTTCGGCGATCGATCGAGCAGCTCGAGCACTTCGAAGCCGTCGAGCTTCGGCATCTGAATGTCGAGGAGCACGAGATCGGGATCGTGCTGCGCGACCGCCTTCACGGCCTCGAAGCCATTCGCGCACTCGGCGACGATCTCGACCTCCTCATCGGCGCCGAGGTATTCGCGGAGGACGTCGCGGGCGAGAGGCTCGTCGTCGACGATGATCGTTCGAATCATCGCGGCAGCTCGATGCTCACGTGGAAGCGGCCGTCATTCTCCGCGGCTTGAAACACGGCCTTGCCGTCCGAGACCGTCTGCAGCCGTCCGCGCGCATTCTGCATTCCGATTCCCTCGCCGGTCTGATCGACTCGTTCCGGATCTGCGGGATTATCGATCACGATGCGCAGCATGCCATCGCGGAGCGACGCCGTGATGTCGATCGTGCCCCCTTCGACGACGGACGCCACGCCGTGCCGCACCGCATTCTCAACCAGCGGCTGCAGCAGGAGAGGCGGCACAAGGCACTGCGCCGATGCGTCATCCATGCTGATGTTGGTCTTCAAGCGCTCACCGAACCGCACTCTCTCGATGTCGAGATAGCGCGTCACGAGATCCATCTCCTCCGCCAGTGTGATGCGTTCCTGAGCGCCGAGTCGGAGGATGAGCCGAAAAAAATCGGCGAGACGCTGCGCCATCTGGCGTGCGTCTTCCGGCCGCGAGCCGCACAGCGAGGCGACCGCGTTGAGACTGTTGAAGAGAAAGTGCGGATCGACCTGCGCCTTGAATGCGCGGAGCTCGGCCTCGCGCGCCAGGACGCGATAGCGCAGCGCCGCTTCTTCCGCTTCGCGCGAGACCTCGATCTCCAGCACGAGATACTGCACGGCCACGGTCGTCAGATAGAGCAGCACACCGAGTGCGAAGATCAGATTGAGATCGGGAACGATCCGTGAGCCGAAGCGCGTGCCGAGCGTCGCGACCCACGACTGCCACGTCAGCACCCACAGCCCGCTCGCGGCCGCTGCAGATCCGATCACCGCGGCTGCGATCGTGCTGCGATTGGTGGACTGCAGCGGCATCGCGCGGCAGAGGTAGCGCGATGCCAGTCCGATGAAGCCGAGGAGCAGGGAAGGTGGCAGTGCGGCGGCCGCGGCGAGTCCGACCGGCACGCGCGACGACAGGAGAAACACCGACGCTCCGAGTGCGGCGAGCGTCACCGCGGCAAATGCGTACAGTGCAAGCTCGAGCCGTTTCACGCCGTCACTTCCTTCGCGTTGCGGATCTCGACGCCGCCCATGATCGCGCTGCCGCGTACGACCAGGCGCGGTCCATCGCCTTCCGTCGGATTGCTCGTGCGATTCGTCGAGGCGCCGAAGAGTCCCATCACGCGATTCTCGATCACCCAATCCTTCGGCACGCGCAGTTCGATGCCGCCCCAGAACGCGACGACGTCGACCTCCGCCATCGTCGTGATCTTCGTGTTCACGAGATTGACGTCGCAGCCGCCCATCACCGCGACCGCGTCGCCGCCCGCGAGCTCATTCGAGGTCACGAGCATTCCGTTGCCGCCCATCCATGCGAAGGCGTGAAAGCGTTCGCCGCCGCCGCTGCTGCGCATGGCCTGGCCGATCAGCGTCAGTCCGCCGGCGGTGATCAGCAGCGGCCAGAGCGCGAGGATCTTCCAGAAGCGGAAGTCGGGGATGTACGGAATGCTCGGCATGAACATCAGCGCGACCACCATCCAGATGAGGCCTCCGACCCATTGCTTCCGCGCGAAGTGTGCGAGCGAGGTGGCGACGAGGATCAGCGGCCACCACCGCAGGTAGTCGTGCGCGTCGATGCGTCCCATCTGGTCGAGCCATGCGATCAAGCCGAAGGCGAGGATCGAGAAGCCGGTGACGAGGCGCATCCAGGGATTGTTGCGGCGGCGAGCTTCGCGGCGGAATGCGCGGTCATCCATCATGGCGCACCTCCTCTTCGTGGCGCTGCATCGTGCCGAAGATCGTACGGAGCACCATCATCGCGCCGACGGCGATGACGAGCAGCGGCCACGACGAATCGAAGGTGAGATCCCACAGGTGGAGCGTGGTCGCTTGCAGCCAGAGGCCGATGACGATCAGCCAGAGGCCGGACCACGGCTTGCGTCGATCGAGCAGGCGCGCCGCGCCGAGCGCGACGAGAAAAAGCGGCCAGTAGTGCTCGATGACGAAATGAAAATCTGCGTAGCCAAGGCGGTCGAACAGGAAAAGTGTTCCGATCGCCATGAGCAGGAGACCGGTGAAGAGCTTCCCACCGTCGATGGATCTGTTGTCGTTCATTGATTTTCTCCCACGTTAGTCCCGAAGGCGGATGAGGGGGCGGCGTTCTTGATTTCGATTCCGGACATGACCACGAGACCGCGGACCATCAGCTTCCTGCCCCCCGTGGTTGACGAAGCCTTGTTCTCGACGCCGCCCATGATGGGGAAGGCCTCGCAGTGCACTTCCCAGCCGGGAGGGATGCGCAGCGTGGTGCCGCCCCACATCGAGAGCACTTCGATGGCGACGGGCGTTGGATCGTCACCGGGGCCGGCGAGCTCGAGATCGGCGCCGCCCATGAAGGAGAGGATTCGCTTGCCGTCCAGCTCCTCCGCCCGGACTTGTAGCTTGCGTGTGGTCAATACGTTGACCATCGCGCTGCCGGCCAGCTGCTCCGCCGTTTGGAAGCCGAGCGCACGCAGCACGATCACGACGCCGATGCCGATGAGGATCAGCGGCCAGAGCGAGAAGAACGAGAGGTGCGCAATGCGAGGCAGGAGGAGGAGCAGCCCGAAGGCGAGGCAGAAGACACCGAGCGCGCGTCGCGAGGCGTCGGCCAGATAGAGGACCCCGAGGAGGACGAGGACCAGGGGCCAGTAGCGAAGAAGGAGCTCGGCGTCGAAGAGTTCGAGATTATCGAGCGTCATGACGATGCCGAGCATCGTGAAAAACAGGCCGAGGACGAGTTTCGTCGGGCCGGGGCGGGGTGTAGCGATCGTTTCCATGCGGGGAGAGTACGGAGGGAATGTGCTGGAGTCTCGCGTCTGCCGGTGAATGGCGGATTTGGGCGGGTGAGTGGGGAAGATGTGACGTGGATCAACGTTTTTTCCTGGGAGGTACCTATACTTTTTGCGGGTCCGAGGAATATGAATACGTCCAAAGTCTGCCTGCTCTTAGCTTCTGCATTCGTCTCGAGCCTTGCGGCGCCCGCGTTCGCGTCGCGGCCGTTCTTCATCGATCCGAGTCTTGCTGGTCGTCTCGAACAAGGGATCGCACCGGGCGAGAAACTGGAGCTTCGCGACATCGCGCTCATCGATGGCAATCCGACGACGCTGCAACTCGAGCGATTCGAGGTGTGGGGACCGGATCCGCAGATCATCGTGTTCGAGAAGGATGGGAAGTCGTTCCACAAGCTGCCGCGTCCCGAGACGAAGTTCTACAAGGGAATCGTGAATGGCGATCCTTCATCGATGGTCGAGATCTCCGTGGGAACGAACGGCAGGATCTCCGGGGTGATCATGGCCGGAGATCGCATGTTCACGGTCGGTCGCGGCGAGCGTCATGGGAAAGGAGTCCGTCCGGTCCACATTGACGATGATGAGACGGCTGTCGATCGCGCGGCGCCTTTGATGATTCGCGAGTTCGATGACTTCGACGACTTGATCGCGAATCCAGGTGCTGGCGACTGGAAATGTAATTCTGATGCAGTTTCAGTGAGGCACGTCCGCAAAGCAGTCTCGGATGGTGTCGCTTCAAGCGTCGCTGTGGCACCGAACGGCACACCGGCATCAGGAGTCTCGTATTCCCTGAATCTCGCCGTGGAGACGGACGGTGAGCTCCGCGCAGCGTTTGGCAGCGATAGCGCGCTGACCACGTATCTAGGCGACTTGATCGCGAAGGCGTCGGTCATCTATCAACGTGACCTCAGCACCACACTGACGATCGGTACGACACATATCTGGTCCAGTTCCGCAACCGATCCCTGGACAGTCACGACCGCGTCGACTACGCCGGCCGCGCTCGCGGAGCTCGGCAATTACTGGCACGCCAACTATTCAGGCGTCGTTCGCTCCTCGGTCGTTTTCCTCAGCGGCAAGAACTTCGGCGGCGGTGTGGGATGGGAGGATGTGTTGTGTGGAGCGGATTTTCAATGCGACGCCACCGGATCGAATTGCGGGGCGTCCGAATACGCAAACGCCTGGGGCGGCGCGTATGCGTTTTGCGGTTCTTTCGGAGGGGTGAGTGTGACCAACCCTGATCCGACCGCCACCGTGAATGGCGTGTTGTACGGTCTTCCGACTTCGAACTTCTGGCCGTTGCTCGAAGTCTGTCACGAGCTTGGCCATAACGCGAATGGTCCGCATACCCATTGTGTCGGCCTGACGTCCACACAGAAGACGACCTACGGCGTCAGCAGAAACTTCGTCGATACCTGCTTCTACAACGAAGGCGCGACATGCGCGACCAATGGGACCGGCGGAATCGGGACGATCTCCGACGTGCCTTCAGAAAAGGGCACGATCATGAGTTACTGCCACAACATTTTTTCTTCGGGTTTCCGGCAAAGCCGGTATTGCTTCTATCGGCCCAACGAAGCGGCCGAAGTGGTGCTTGGCAATTCGGTTGCGAAGTGTGAAGCTGGTCTCGATCCCAATGCCCTTTCGAGCTCGTCATGCTATTTCAATGCGGGCCTCAACCAGGGAACGACCGGGCTCGACGCCACGATCACGATCGGCAGCAACCTCACCTGCTCGGCAGGCAAGACGGCGTCGGTGCCGGTGAATGCATCGGCGACCTTCGCATGGCAGATCGTGGGAGGAAACATCACCGCGGGCGCCACGACGCGCCAGATCACGTTCACACCGACCGCTGCGAGCGTGACGGTCACGGTCACGGTGACCAACGCGAACGGCTGTGGAATTACGAACACGGCGACGACGAGTACACAGTGCGGCGCCCTCACTGCACCGACAGGTCTCGTCGCGACAGCGACCGGCACCTCGATCGCCGTCAGTTGGAACTCAGTCGCCGCAGCGACGTCGTACCACGTTTATCGTTCCACGACCGGCTCGTTCACGACCTTCACGAACGTCGTTGGGACCTCATTCCCTGACACCGGCGCGGCCGATACGGCCTACCTCTATATGGTGCGAGCGTTCAACGGCAGCACGGAGTCGGGCGACAGCAACAAAGACCTCGCGGAGACGACCGTTTTCACGAGCATCACGCCGTTGTCCACAAAGGTACTGGCTTCGAACATCACGTCCCTTCGTACCGCGGTCGATAAAGTCCGCCAACTCGCAAACGGCGGCGTCGCGAATCCCGCTTCGTACACCGATCCGTCCCTCGCCACCGGAACGGGAGGGACGAAGATCAAAGCAATCCACATCACGCAGCTTCGCACCTTCCTGGACACCGCGCGCGGTACGCTCGGCGTTGGCCCGGGTACCTATTCGGATACGACACTGAACACCGGCGCAGGTGGCACGAAGGTCAAGGCGCAACACATTCTGGACTTGCGGGCCGCGGTGCAGTGAAGTCGCACCGCGCGACGCTCACCTTCCACACGAGCGAGCGGCTGGCCTTCGTCAACATCACGGCGAAGGTCGAAGCCGCATTGCGAGACAGCGGCATCCGCGAAGGACTCTGTCTCGTCAACGCCATGCACATCACCGCGAGTGTCTTCATCAATGACGACGAACGCGGACTGCACGAGGACTACGCGAAGTGGCTCGAATGGCTCGCGCCTTACGATCCGAGCCCGGAGCACTATCACCACAACCGCACCGGTGAAGACAACGGCGACGCGCATCACAAGCGGCAGATCATGGGCCGCGAAGTCGTCGTCGCGGTGACGAACGGCCAGCTCGACTTCGGACCGTGGGAGCAGATCTTCTACGGCGAGTTCGATGGACGGCGCGACAAGCGCGTATTGGTGAAGATCATCGGCGAGTGATTCCGCGTTAGCATTGAGCCACCAGGAAAACTAAACGGTGAATCGCACGACTGCGCGGAGTGCTCTGCATTGGTCGATGGCGATCGCGCTCCTCGTTTGTCCATCGCTTTTCGGGCTCGATCCTCGGCGCCGCCTCGAGGAGAACGAGCTCGCGACCTGGACCGACTCTCTTCCCCAGAACACGGTTCACGCGATTCATCAAACGCGTGACGGTTATCTCTGGATCGGCACGTACGAAGGCCTCGTGCGATTCGATGGCGTCCGCTTCACCGTCTTCGACAAACGAACGTTTCCTCTCATGCGTCAGCACGGCACGCTCGATGTGTTCGAGGACTCGCATGGCAACCTCTGGGCCGGCACCTCGGGCGGCGGCGTCGTGCGCATGGCTGCGAACAGCAGCGAGCGATTCGACACGGCGAAAGGACTCGCGGGCGACATCGTCACTTCGATTCAGGAAGACCGGGCCGGCCGCGTCTGGATCGCGACCACGCGCGGCGTGAACCAGTATGCAAATGGCCGGCTGCAGACGATCGCTTCACCGGCTGGTGCCGTCCCGCGCCGGCTGTTTTGCGATGCGGACGGTGGAATGTGGATCGGATATGAGAACGGGTCGATCGATCACATTGTCGATGGTAGCCGGTCGCGCTATGACGCGAGCCGTGGCGTCCCGCCAAAGGCGATCCTCGCGATCGCGCAGGACCGCGGCGGTGCGATCTGGATCGGAAGTGAGGGAGGAGGATTGTCCGTTCTGCACGACGATCGATTCGAGCCGGTGAGCAACGCCGGCTTCCCTCCGAATGCGATCGTCCGTGCGTTGCTGTGCGATCGCGCAGGTACGCTCTGGATCGGAACCGAGGGCCTCGGTCTCTTCCGGCTCTGGAACGGAACCGTCAGCTCGATGACTTCGCGTCAGGGACTGCCGAGCGACATCGTGCGTTCGCTGTTCGAAGATCGCGAAGGAAGCCTGTGGATCGGAACCAGCGGCAGCGGACTCGCGGTCCTACGCGATCAGAAATTCGTCACGTACTCGCGGCTCGATGGTCTCTCGCACGACAACGTGCGATGCATCTTCGAGGATCGTCCGGGCAGCGTCTGGATCGGAACCGACGGCGGTGGAGTGAACCATCTGACTGGCGCAACGATCACTGCGCTCACGACGAAGGAAGGACTCGCCAACGATTACGTCCGCGCGTTGTTCGGCGACGCGGACGGCACGCTCTGGATCGGCACCGCGGGGGCGGGGCTTTCGCGGTTGAAGGATGGGAAGCTGGCGCACTTCACTTCGCACGACGGACTTCCGAACGATGTCGTCTATGCAATTCAACGGGATCGCGACGGAGTCCTGTGGGTGGGCACGAGCCGCGGAGTCGCACGCCTGCGCAACAACCAGTTCGAAGCCGTGCCCGACCGAGGAGTCGCCGACACGAACACGACCGCGCTCGCGCTCGATCGTCACGGCGTGCTCTGGATCGGCACAGGGCGCGGCGCGCTTCGTCATCACGATGGCGTTTTCGAGCCAGTCATGACGCGCGACGGTGCCGTGCGTGATTCGGTCTTTTCGTTTCATGAAGACTCCGATGGAACGATGTGGATCGGGACGACGAACGGGCTGCTTCGCGTACGAGACGGAATCGCGCGAAGGTACAACCGCGAGCAGGGGCTGTACGACGACCTCGTCTTTCAAGTGCTCGATGATGAGCGCGGGTTTCTCTGGATGAGCAGCAATCGCGGAGTGGCGCGAGTCGCGAAGAGCGAGCTCGATGCCCTCGACGCCGGCAAGATTCGCGCGGTGCAGTCCGTTTCGTACGGCCGGCCGGACGGCATGCTCTCCGCGCAGTGCAACGGCGTCTCACAACCTGCTGCACTTCGCACGTCGGACGGCCGTCTCTGGTTCGCGACGATTCGAGGCGTAGCCGTCGTCGCGCCGTCTGAGCTTCGACTGAATCCACTGCCGCCGCCTGTGGTCGTCGAGCGTGTCGTGGCCGATGGAAAAACGTTGAGCACGAGCAGTGTGACCCTGGCTCCGGGACACGATCGTCTCGAGATCGACTATTCGGCGATGAGTTTCATCGCACCGGAAAAGGTTCAGTTCCGCTATCGATTGGAGGGGAAGGATTCCGACTGGACGGATCCTGGCAGCCGAAGGACGGCGTTCTACAACAACCTGCCTCCCGGCAGGTATCGATTTCACGTCATCGCGTCGAACAACGATGGTGTGTGGAACCGCACAGGTGCGTCGCTGTCGATCGAGCTGCAACCATTTTTCCACCAGACGCTCGCCTTTCGCTTTCTCGTCGCCGCGATGTTCCTCGGCCTCCTGCTGACGCTCCACCGAATGCGCCTTCGCTCCATCAAGCTGCAGCGGCGCGCGTTGACGGTGCTCGTCGAACAACGGACCGCCGAGCTCGAAGCAGCGAACCGTGAGCTCGCGCGGCTCTCGTCCCTGGATGGTCTGACGAGCATTGCCAATCGGCGGCAGTTCGATCTGACTCTGGTGAGCGAATGGAGTCGGGCTCTGCGCGACCGCAGCGAGCTCTCGCTGCTCATGATCGACATCGACTCGTTCAAAGCATTCAACGACACACTCGGGCACAAGGCCGGGGACGAATGCCTGCGGCGCGTGGCGCAGACCATTGCTGCGGAGTTTCGCCGTGCCGAAGATCTCGTGGCGCGTTACGGAGGAGAAGAACTCGCCGTGCTGCTGCCTGGTATGGGTCTCCAGGATGCGGCGAAGAACGCCGAGCGCGTCCGCGCAGCCGTCGAGTCGCTGAAGATTCTGCACCCCGCGTCGACAGTGGCGAGAGTCGTGACGATCAGTGTCGGGATCGCGACGGTCACGCCGCAGGATTCCGACGAAGGCGCGCTCGTCGCGGCGGCGGATGAAGCGCTGTATCGCGCGAAGGGAGAAGGGAAGAATCGGGTCGCGTGAACGCGCTGCCATCCCGAGGCGCTGAGACGCCGAAGGACCTCGATGACAGCTCGAGACCGGTTATCATCCGCGGTGCTGGAGGACTCATGAGCGACGACCGCCGTAGAGCTGAACGATTTCCGATGCGTGTTCCCGTGTCGTTCGGCGGAGGGAATGGAACGACCCATGATGTCAGCGGCCGGGGCGTGCTCTTCGAGACCGACTATCCGTTCGAAGTCGGCAGCGAGATCGATTTCACGCTCGTGGTTCCCGATACGACGAACGTGCTGTGCCACGGCACGATCGTGCGCATGACGCAGATCCGCGAGCATTTCGGCGTCGCGGTGCAGGTCGATTCCTACAAGCTGACGGACGACCAGCCGGTGATCGGCGTGCGGCCGCACATGATCATCGAAGAATTCCGGAAGCATCAGGGATAATCACAAACGCCTGCCGGTCCGCTTCCGTAAGGATATTTCAATGAACTCGAGACTCTCTCTCCTCGCAGGATTCGTCTGCGTGCTGCTGACGGTTCCTCTGTTTTCGATTACTTGTCCGAGCTCGGTCTGGACGACGGTCCAATCCCGGCAGGACGGTCCGTTCATGATTCACGATCTGGCGCCTGTCGACTTCGATAACGATGGCAAGCTCGATCTCGTCGGTCTGATCGATCAGAGTCCGATCAGCGACAGCGGAATGTTGTATGCGTGGAAGGGGAACGGCGATGGCACTTTTCAGGCGCCGGTGAGCCTCGCCGACAGCGGCTTATCCTTTCTTTCCGTCGCAGACGTCAATAACGACGGCCGTAAGGATCTCCTGATGACGAAGACCACCGTCGTGAACAATTCCTACTCATACTCGCTCCTCGTGAGGCTGGGAAACGGCGCCGGTTTCAACGCCGCTCAGTCGCGATCGATCAATAATCCGACGCGCTTCGTCACCACTCTTTTTGACGGCGATGCGTATCCCGACATCGTGATGCCTGATTACGGCACCATCCAGATCTATCACGGTGTGGGGGATGGCACGTTCACGTTTCTGAAGCAGATTCCTCTCACGGTCCAGTCGGCCTTTCGAGTGGCCGCGGCCGATTTCGACGGCGACGGCCGCCTAGACCTCGCGTACGCGCGGGACGACACCTACTTCGTCGATGTGATCTTCCAGAATGCGGATGGCAGCTTCACGGCTCCAGTCACGCTGCAGTCGGGTGTCGAACCGCCATCCGGTTATCAGGATGTCGCCTGGGACCTGGTCACGGGCGACGTCGACGAGGACACACACCCTGATCTGATCGCCGCAAACTGGGAAGGTCAGTATGCCGGCGCAAGCGTTACCGTTCTGCGCTACGGGGGCAGTCGCACCTTCACCCGATCGACTCTCTCTCCGGCGTACTTCCATGCCCCTGTGAGTTTCACCACCGTGCGTGTCGCCGACATCAACGGTGACGGTCATCTCGACATCCTCGCGGGGGAGATCAACGGCAGCCTTCTCATGACCTCGATCGGCCGCGGCGACGGGACGTTCTACTCGCCGAGCTACTACAAGCCGGATGCGGGGGTCGTGTCGATTGCAATCGGAGATTTCGATGGAGATACGCATCTCGACGCCATTGTCAGCGGATTCCAACACATAGGCTCCCTGGCCGCCACCTGCCAGGCGCAGACGTATCTCTACACGGTCTCGCCGGTCATCACGCAGGGACAGAGCGCGCTGTTGCGCGCACTCGTGTCCGGATTCGGAAGCGACACGCCGCTGCCGCGCGGCAGCGTCACCTTCAAGGACAACGCGTCGACACTGGCAACGGCCGGTCTCGATGCCACTGGCTTTGCTTCGCTGGACGCGAGCGGGCTTTCCGTCGGATCGCATCCCATCACCGCCGTCTTCGGAGGCAACGCGACGCAGGCGGCATCGACCTCACAGGTGGTGACGCAGCAGGTTACGACGTCCACGACGAGCACGACGATCATCCTCCCAGGCGGTTCCTCGACATACGGGTCCCCATATACGATCAACGTCCAGGTCAGGGATCAATTCAACCAGCCGCTGTATGGCTACTACGATCTCGACATCGATGGTGCCGTCACGGAGCATTACAACGGCGGCCCTCTGGCTCTTTACCTGACAGCAGGCTCACACACGCTCACCGCGACCTACCTTGGTGATTTCAACCAGCCGCCCAGTACGTCGGCGCCGCAGCCGGTCAGCACGGCCAAGGCCACTCCGGCGATGGTGAACAGCAGCGGCGCATTGACCGTGAGGCTCGGTACCACGCACGTGTTGCAATTCACGCTGACAGGGCCGAATGGCGCCGCCGATCCGACGGGATCTGTGCAATTGTTGAGAGGAACGACGCCACTTGCCACTGGCGCCGTGGCGAATGGCATCGCGACGCTCTCCGTCACGCTGCCTCGCGGCACGACCGATCTCACAGCCATCTACTACGGCGACAGCAACTACAACGGCACTTCCATTCCGTTGGCGCTGACCGTGTTGCCGAATCAACTGGTGGCGATCGACGCACGTGGACTGCAGAACGGTGTCTCCATTCGCGCCGTCTATCCGAATGACGCGACCTCGCTCGTTCTCTATCGCAGCCTGGCGGGTGCGAACAGCTGGACCGTGGTGAGTGGTTGGACTCCGGCGAGCGAATACGACACGACCGTTCCTTCTCGCGGAGCACTGTACGACTACAAGCTGACGCTGATGTGGTCCGGATCTCCGTTCACATCGAACGTCGATACTGCGCTCTTGTTCACGAACGACCCGCTGATCGCGGGGAGCAGCAAGGTCAAACGCGCCGATTTCGACGAATTGCGGCTCATCATCAACGTACTTCGAGTACAGGCCTCGCTCCCGTCATTCGACTTCGACCCGACGTACAACAGCAGCCCGATCATTCGCGCGAGCCATCTCGCTGGCTTGCGAACCGCGTTGGATCAGGCGAGACAGGCGCTCGGAATGGCGACGGCCACCTACACCGATAGTGGAGCCGCAGGGACCGTGATCAAAGCGATCCACATCCAGGAGTTGCGGAGCCTCGGGAGATGACCATGTTCGTCATTCGCGATGTCTTTCAGTGCAAGCCTGGCAAGGCGCGTGAGCTCGCCGAGCGCTTCAAGCGGCTGCTGCCGGCGATGGAACGCGACGATCATTTCGTGAACGCGCGCGTCATGGTCGATGCCGTCGCCGATTACTGGACGGTCGTGCTCGAGGCCGAGTGTGCGTCGCTGGCGGATTTCGAGAAGCACCTCACGGAATTCGGCTCGCGGCCCGAGGTCAAGGAAGTGCTTTCGGGCTACATGGATCTCGTGACAGGCGGGCATCGCGAGCTGTACCGGCTCATCTGAAACCTTCCCGGGCCGCATCCGTTCATAATGTGCAGCCAATGCAGCCTGCACGCTCGAACAAGAAGCTTTACGTCATCATCGGCATCGTCGTTCTGATCGCCGGAGGCATCGCGGCTTCTGTCATCGCCAAGAAGCGCGAGAAGCCGATTCCGGTCACGACCGACAAGGCCTTCCGCAAGACGGTCACGCAGCTCGTGACCGCCACCGGCAAGATTCAGCCCGAGGTCGAGGTGAAGATCGCGCCGGAGGTATCGGGCGAGATCGTTGCGATTCCGGTGAAGGAAGGACAGCAGGTCAAGAAGGGCGATCTGCTTCTCAAGATCAGGCCGGACAGCTATCAGGCGCAAGTGGAAGCGCAGCAGGCCGCGCTGAATTCGGCGCGCGCCGCAAGCGTCCGCAATCGCGCCGAGCTCTCGAAGGCGGAGCAGGACTACAAGCGCGCGCAGCAGCTCTTCAACGCGAAGCTCCTGCCGGAAGCCGACCGCAACACCGCGCAGACGAATTACGAGATCGCGAAGGCGGCGCTCGATTCCTCGCTCTTCGACATTCAGCGCGCCGAAGGGGCGTTGCGGCAGATCAACGACGCGCTTTCGAAGACCGTGATTTACGCGCCGCAGAGCGGTACGGTCAGCTCGCTCACGAGCCGCGTCGGCGAGCGCGTCGTGGGTACCGTGCAGTTTGCCGGCACGGAAGTCATGCGCATCGCGAACCTCGACAACATGGAAGCCCGCGTCAACGTCAACGAGAACGATGTCGTGAGCGTGAAGATCGGCGACGAGGCGCGCATCAGCGTCGACGCCTATCCCGATCGCAAGATCAAAGGCATCGTGCGCGAGATCGCCAGCACCGCCACGACCAGGAACGCCGGCTCGCAGGAAGAAGTCACGAACTTCGAAGTGAAGATCAGCATCCCTGACCATTCGGTGCAGCTGCGTCCCGGCATGAGCACGACGGCCGACGTCGAGACCGCGACGGTCGAGAATGCCGTGGTGGTCCCGATTCAGAGCGTGACCGCGCGCGCCGAGGACAGCAAGCTCTCGCCCGAGGAAAAGGAAAAGCAGACCGAGGCGCAGAAAGCGAGCGAAGGTGGCGACAACCGCGCCGACGTGACCAACGAAACGCTCGAGAAGCAGAAGGCCCGCGAGGTCCGCGAGAAGTTGCACCGCGTCGTGTTCATCAAGGACGGCGGCAAGGTCCGCATGCAGAACGTCGAGACCGGAATCGCCGACAGCACGTACATCGAGATCAAGAGCGGCATCAATCCAGGTGATGAAGTCGTCTCCGGGTCGTACACCGCGATCTCGAGAAGACTGAAGGATGGGTCGAAGGTGGAGATGGAAAAGGCGAGTAAGTGAGTGATGAGTGACGAGTGATGAGTGGCGAGTGACGAGTGTCGAGTGACGAGTGTCGAGTTAGCGCACTCGCAAACTCGGTACTCGCAACTCGTCACTGTTCCATATGTTCTACGAGCTCTCCGAATCCTTTCGCATTGCGTTCTCGATCATTCGAGCGCATAAGATGCGCAGTCTTCTCACTGCGTTGGGCGTGATCATCGGCATCGTTGCGGTCACGCTCATGGGGTCGGCGATCTCCGGGATCGAGATCGGGTTCGAGCGTTCGCTCTCCGTGATCGGCGACGACATTCTCTATGTCGAGAAGTGGCCGTGGCACCATGTCGATGACTGGTGGAACTATCGCAACCGCCGCCGCATGGAGGCGCGTTACGCCGACGAGTTGAACCGCATCATCCAGTCGACGCCGAAGTCGCAGCTCGCCGTCGCCGTCCCGACCCTCAACACGATTCGCACCGTGAAGTTCGGCGATAACGAAGTCCATGCCGTCTTCACGCAAGGGACGACCGACGATTTTCTGCAGACATCGACCGCGGCGATGAAAGAGGGACGCTTCTTCACCGGCACCGAATCGCGGGGCGGCGCACCGGTCGTCGTCCTCGGCTACGACGTCGCGGAAGTGCTCTTTCCCAATGGCTCCGCGCTCGGCAACACAGTGTTGATCGACGAGAACCCCTTCCGCGTGATCGGCGTCTACGCGAAGCAGGGGACCTTCCTCGGTCTCTTCAGTTTCGATACGTATGCGGTGGTTCCGCTGAATGCGTTCTCGAAAGTCTTCAGCGGGCGGCTCGACAGCTCGATCCGCGTGAAGGTGCACGACAAGAATCAGCTCAACGCCGCGCGCGACGAGCTCACCGGCGCGATGCGCCGCGTTCGCGGGCTGAAGCCCGAGCAGAATGACGACTTCTCGATCAACGAGCAGGAAGGTCTGCGCAACTCGATCGGTCCGGTGAAGGCCGGCATCGCCGGTGCGGGTCTCTTCGTCACCGGACTCGCGCTGTTCGTCGGTGCGATCGGGATCATGAACATCACGTACGTCTCGGTCCGCGAGCGCACCCGCGAGATCGGAACACGCAAAGCCCTCGGCGCGCGGCGCCGGACGATCCTGCTGCAGTTCCTCATCGAAGCCGTGTCGCTCTGCCTTCTCGGCGGCGTCGTTGGCGTGATTCTCTCGTGGGGAATGTCGACCGCGGTCGCGATTGCCTTTCCTTCGTTCCCGATGCCGTTCTCGTTCACGCTCGTGCTGGTCGGCATGATCGTGTCGACGGTGACCGGGATTGTCTCCGGACTCCTGCCAGCCGTGGCCGCCTCGCGGCTCGATCCGATCGAGGCACTGCGCTATGAATAGGAGACAGCAGACAGCAGGCAGCAGACAGCAGGAGACGGAGTTCCCCTGCTGCCCGCTGTCTGCTGCCTGCTGCCCGCTGCTATGAGTGAGACGGCCCGCATTGCCTTCACGGCGATCCGCACGAACAAGCTTCGCTCGGGGCTGACGATGCTCGGCGTTGCGATCGGTGTCTTCTCGGTCATCGGTGTGATGACGGCGCTCAGCGTCATCGCGACGTCGATCGAGCACGGCCTCGCGTTTCTCGGCAGCAATCTCTTTCAGTTCGCGAAGTACCCGTCGATCAATACCGGCGGCGATCCGAGCATCAAGTTCGCGAATCGCCGCAACATCGTCTATGCCGAGGCGCTGGAGTACAAGCGGTTGATGGAGGGGCAGACGAACGCAATCTGCTTCAAAGTCTTCGACGGCGGCAAGCCGGCCAGCTATGACCGTGTGAAGCTGCAGGGTCTAACGCTCGCCGGCACCAACGAGAATTTCCTGATCGCGAACTCGTACACGCTCGGCTACGGCCGCAATCTGTCGCCCGAGGATGTGGAGCTCGCGCGAAATGTGGTGGTGGTCGGCACGCGAATCGAGAAGAAGCTCTTTCCGAATCAGACGCCGATCGGCAAGACGATCAAGATCAACGAGAAGCCGTACATGATCATCGGTGTGCTCGCGGAGAAAGGCTCGACGTTCGGGCAGACGCAGGACGACATTCTGCTGATCCCGATCACGCGTTTCTTCGCCGACTTCGGCTGGATGAACCGCACGATCAACATCGCGACGCAGGCGACGTCGCAGGCGACGTACAACGCGACGCTGGACAAGGCGATCGGCGCGATGCGTGCGGCGCGAGGGTTGAAGCTCGGCCAGGAGAACGACTTCGCGATCTATTCGAATGACACGATGGTTGCGGCGTTCGCGCAGGTGGCGGACACGATTCGCATCGGCGCGTTCGTGGTGAGCGCGATCGCGTTGCTCGCGGCGGGCATCGGCATCATGAACATCATGCTGGTCAGCGTGACGGAGCGGACGCGTGAGATCGGTTTGCGCAAGGCAGTCGGCGCGAAACGGAACGATATCGTGCGCCAGTTTCTCCTCGAGGCGATCGTGCTGTCCGAGGTGGGCGGGATCGTCGGGATTCTGATCGGAGTGATCGGCGGCAACGGTGTCGCGGTCTGGCTCGATGTTTCGATGGTGTTTCCGTGGGGCTGGGCGATCACCGGTCTCATCGTCTGCTCGATGATCGGCACAGGCTTCGGCTGGTATCCGGCCTGGAAAGCAGCGCGCCTCGATCCGATCGAAGCGCTGCGGTACGAGTGAGTCCGATCCGCGCGACGATCGCCCTCGCCGCGATCGGACAGACGTTCGTCGTGCTAGCGGCCTTCGGGGTGTTGAAGCCGTGGGCGATCGTCGTGGTGATGACGGTCGTGGTGCTTGCCATCCTAATGACACGACCCTCGTCCGAGGCTGAGATAGCCCCTTCTCCCCCGCGTACGGTGGAGAAGGTGCCCGAAGGGCGGATGAGGGGGCTCTTGTTCGCGCATTGCACGAACCCCTCATCCGCGCTTCGCGCACCTTCTCCCCTCGCGGAGGGGAGAAGGAAACTGATGGCTCAAGCACGCGAGGTTCTCTTGCTCAGTCGCGTCGCGCAGCGACGTGTCATGCTCGGGATGACGTCTGTTGCAGGCGTTCTCCTCCCTCTCGCTCTCTATCCACCAGTTGCCTTTGATGAGACCTGTTACCACCTTCCGTTCATCGAAGCGATCGCGAAGTCCGGCGCGCTCGAGTTCCGCACCGACTTTCGCTTCCCGATGTTTCCGTTGTTCCACGAACTCCTCTGTGTGCCGGCGTTCTTGATCGGCGGCGCGGTCGCCACTCATCTCGTCGCACTCGCGGAGACGGCCCTGCTCATCGCGCTATTGCTGACCTGGCCGAAAGAGGAGAAGGGGACGCGACTCCTCGCCGCGGCGATCGTGATCGGCAATCCGATTCTGATCCAGCTCGGCACTGTGACCTATGTCGATGTCGCACTCGCGCTCTTCATCGCCGCGGGCTTTTACTGTCTGGACGACGAGCGCTTTCTCGCGGCTGGATTTCTCCTCGGCACCGCGGCCTCGGTGAAATTCCTGGGTCTCTTCTTCGTCGTCGCCGGACTCTTTGCGGCGAGACGCTCGCTCGCGCGCTACGCCCTCGGGGCTGGGATCGGAATCCTGCCGATGTATGGCGTGCTCTTCGCGCTGACGGGAGATCCCTTGTTTCCGTATCTGAAGAGCTCGATCTGGGTTCTGCCTCCCGTTCCGCGTCCGGCATCGGAGAAACTCATCGGCGCGGCGCGCCTCCTGTGGGACATCACGTTCGCGCGCGCACGGGTGAACTGGCAGCCGCCATACTCGCCGCTCTTCGCGATCGCGATCCTGCTGGTCGTCTTTCGATGGGGCGGGGTACACCTGCGGCTCATGACGCTCGTCTATCTCGCGCTCTTCACGTTTCTTCCACAAGACTCGCGGTATCTTATCCCGCTGCTGCCACTGGTTAGCCTCGCGGCAGCCCGGCACTGGCAGCGCTGGCGCGCGCCGCTTGCCGTGCTCTCGATCGCGATTGCGGTCGGTTACACCGGCTTCCGTCTCGCAAGACAGGGCATGCCCAACGACGACTACGCCAGGTCGCGCATCCCCGAGTTGCGCGCGCTCGAGCAGCGCGGTGATGGACGCATCTATCAATGTGGTGCCGAGCAACTGAAGTACTTCGGCGGCCGTGACCTCGTTGGTGAACATGCGGGCCCATGGGCCTACAGCCGGATGGAAGGACAGGATCTCAATGCGCTGGGATTCCGGTATCTGCTGGTGTCGAAGCGCGCGTGCCCTGGGGAGTGGCAGAGGAAAACCGTCAGCGCGAGATTCGAGCGTATGTATGAGGATCAGGCGGCGACGCTCTGGCGCGTGAAGTAGCGGCGCAAGGCAGCGGGTGCCCCGGTCCCCCCATGGCACGTTCTTCGCTCAAACCGTCCTCTGCAATCTTCCTTTCGGAGGCAGAAGATATGGATGCGCAGAGTGTGGCGCAGACTGGAATCGAGGGGCTCGACCACATCCTCGTTGGGGGGCTTCCTCGCAATCGCGTCTATCTGGTCCAGGGTGATCCCGGTGTCGGCAAGACGACTCTCGGCCTTCAGTTTTTACTCGAGGGCGTTCGCAAGGGAGAGGTGGGGCTTTACATCACGCTCTCTGAGACGGCCGAGGAATTGACGGCGGTTGCTGCTTCGCACGGGTGGGACATTTCCCCCATTCAGATCTACGAGCAGCTCGTCGGCGAAGAGCAATTGACCGAGGAAGAGAGCACGGTTTTCTATCCCTCAGAGATCGAGCTTGGGGAGACGATCAAGGAGATGCTCGCTGCGGTCGATCGCATCCGGCCGAAGCGCTTGGTGCTCGACTCGCTCAGCGAGATTCGCCTGCTCGCGCAGAGCAGCTTGCGATATCGCAAGCAGATTCTCGCGCTCAAACAGTTCTTCGCCAGCCGTAGCATCACCGTGCTCGTGCTCGATGACCGCACCTCGGAGATGAACGATCTGCAGTTGCACAGTGTGCCGCACGGCGTGATCGAGCTCGAGCGCTACACGCCGGTCTATGGCTCTGCGCGGCGGAGGCTGCAGCTCGTGAAAGTGCGCGGGCTCAACTTCCGCGACGGCTACCACGACTTCTCGATACTCACCGGCGGCATCGTCGTCTATCCCCGCCTCATTGCCGCGGAGCATCGGCACATCGCGCGGCAGGAACAGATCCCGAGCGGCATCGCGGAGCTCGACTCGATGCTGGGTGGAGGCGTCGATCGTGGAACGAGCACGGTGATCATGGGGCCCGCCGGCTCCGGCAAATCGGCGCTCTCGTCGCAGTACGCTACCTCCGCTGCGAAGCGGGGTGAGAAAGTGGCGATCTATCTCTTCGAAGAGAGCAAGGCGAGCGTGCTGCATCGCGCAAGGTCGCTCGGCATCGAGATCGAGGAGCATATCTCGAATGGGATGATCACGTTGCGCCAGGTCGACCCGGCGCAGCTTCAACCGGGCGAGTTTTCGCATCTCGTCCGCGATGCGGTCGAGAAAGACGGCGTACGTGTCGTCATCATCGACAGTCTCAACGGCTATTTGAATGCAGTGCCGGAGGAGCGGTTCCTCCTCTTGTACCTGCACGAGCTCACGGCGTATCTCGGACAGCGAGGCGTCGCGACGTTTCTCGTGTTTGCTCAGCAGGGACTCGTCGGTCCGATGCACACGGCGGTCGATGTGAGTTACCTCGCTGACTGCGTGATGCTGATGCGCTACTACGAGGCGCACGGCCGCATCCACAAAGCGATCTCGATCGTGAAGAAGCGTTCCGGAATCCACGAGACCGCGATCCGCGAGTTCAGTATGGGCGCGGGAGGGATTCACATCGGCGAATCGCTCGAGAACTATCGCGGAGTCATGACCGGCATTCCGACCTACGACAACGTCGTCCGAGACATCGGGAGCCGCTCTCAGTGACCGTTGCGGTTCACGATCGCATTCTCGTCGCAGCACCGCGAGGGCGCGATGCGGAGTTGATCTGCAATCAGCTCAGTAAAGCGGAAATCGCTGCCGTGAACGTCGCCGATGCCGCGGAACTGGCGAACGAAATCGCGTCGGGTGCCGGCGCGATCCTCGTCACGGATGAAGTGCTTTCGCCCGACGGGCTGGATGCGCTCGGCCGCGCACTCGCGAGGCAGGCGGCGTGGTCCGAGATCCCTGTGATCGTGCTCGCGGGAGAAACCTCGGTGAAGGCGAAGCGCCGCGCGACCGAGGGGCTCGCCGAGAGGACGAATGTCACGATCATCGATCGGCCGGTTCGCATCAAGTCGCTCGTCAGCGCAGTTCAGTCGGCGCTGCGCGCAAGGCGCCGGCAGTACGAGGTGCGCGATCTCATGTCTCAGCTCGAGAATCGCCTCCATGAACGCGACAAGTTCCTCGCGATCCTCGGCCACGAGCTGCGCAATCCGCTGTCGGCGATTCTCCTCGCCGCGCAGCTCAGCGACGGCGACGGCCGGCTCGATCGCGAGCACGCGCAGTTGATCGAACGTCAGTCGCGTCATCTCACGCAACTCGTGAACGATCTCCTCGATCTCTCCCGCGTCGTTACCGGCAAGATCATCCTCAAGCCGCGTGTGATCGATCTGCGCGAGATCGCACAGCAGTCACTGAGCATGATCGAGGGCGCGGCGCAGGAGCAGCAGGTGGAGATCACAGCGGAGCTGCCGGACGAACCGCTGCGTGTCCATGCCGATCCGGTACGTGTCGAGCAGATCATCAACAATCTGCTGACCAACGCCGTGAAGTACACGCCGCGCGGCGGACACATTCACGTGTCCATCGAGAGCGAGCTGGGAAATGCGGTCATCTGCGTGCAGGACGATGGCGTTGGCATTGCACCGCAGCGAATCGAAGGCATCTTCGAAATGTTCGCGCAACTCGATAACGCGATCGGACGCGCGCAAGGCGGGATGGGAATCGGTCTCGCGCTCGTCCGCAATCTCGTGCATCTCCACGGCGGCACCGTCACAGCGAAGAGCGAGGGGATTGGCAAAGGCTCCGAGTTCGTCGTCAGGCTGCCACTCGCAGCCGAAGATGTCATCGAGCATTCGCGCAACGCGATTCCACCTCCCCGTTCCAGTCGCGAAACGGATTTGCGGCGCATCGTGATCGTCGAAGACAACAAGGATGTGCGCGATCTGCTGACTCTGAAATTACGCCGCCTCGGTCATGAAGTGATCGGGGCCAGCGATGGTCTCGAAGGCTTGAAACGGATCAAAGAGGCGCGGCCCGATCTGGCGATCGTCGATCTCGGGCTTCCGGGGATGGACGGCTTCGAAGTGGCGAGTCAGGCGCGGGAGCAGCTCGGACGTGACGTCGTGCTCGTCGCGGTGAGCGGCTTCGGTCAGCCTGAAGATATTCGCCGCGCGTTCGAAGCCGGGTTCGACGAGCATTTGACGAAACCTGCTGACGTGCACGAGATCGAGTCGCTTTTGCTGCGGCTTCCCGCCGTTCCTGCTCACTCCCGAGGTGGAGGGAAGGGTGCCGGAGGCGGCTGAGCCCCCCACTACGTAGCCAAGATGTTGCCGTGAATCGTGCCTGCGGGATGTAACTTGCTAAAAACCTACCGGGTGGACGGTAGGGAAATCTCTTTATTCCCACACTCCTGATCAGGGCCCGGGATTCACGTGACTCTTCGTCTCGTTATCATTGAGGACGATTCGGCCACCGCTAGGCTGATGAAGCGGTTGCTCGAGGAGTCTTTCTCCGACGATCTCCAAATCGAGATCGCCGTATCGGTTCAGGACGCGAGCGGGCTCACGCTCTCGGCACACGATGCGATCCTGCTCGACCTCACGCTTCCCGACGCGACGGGGCGGGAAACGTTCGACCTGATTCATGGTCAGGCGCCGAACACGCCGATCATTCTCGTCACCGGAACGGATGACGAGACGCTCGCGGAAGAGTTGATTCGCGCCGGAGCGCAGGACTATCTCGTGAAGGGAAAGTTCGGCGGGCGCGAGCTGCGCCGCGCGGTGCGCTACGCGATCGACCGTCAGGCGCTGCGCAGCGAGCTCGCGCGCGTGCGCGATGATCTCGCCGTTGCCGAGGAGGCGCTTTCGAAGCGGCATTCGGGCGTGTCGCATCCGGCGTTCACCTGGGTGCGCGTCAACGACGAGTTCCTGCTCCGCTACTTCAACGAGGCTGCCTCGTCGCTTCGCTTGCACGGCAGCCAGCCCGTGCTCGGTGTGAAAGCGTCGTCGTACTTCCCGCCCGGCTCGCCGATTCTGCCCGCGATGCTGCGCGTATTCGAGAATGGTGACGCGGTCCGACTGTCGGTGACGCTGCCACAGCCCTCGCAGCGTGGCGAAGCTGCGATCACCTGCGCCTTCGTTCCTCCGAACATCGTGACGCTGCTCGTTGCTCTCGATGAGGACGACGGAACGGCGCGCGCGTCGCGGGAGGCCGCGGAGATGAGGTTGCGCGCGATCTTCGAGAACAACCCCGTGCCGGCGTTTCTCTGGCGCATCGAAGGGAACGATTACGAATGTCTCGAGCCCAATCGTGCGGCGCTACTCGCTTCGGCATCGGCGCGCGAGATGCCGGGCCGCCGCGCGCGCGATGTCTTCGAGGGCCGGCCGCACATCCTGCAGGCGATGGAGCGCGTGAGCAGGACAGGGCGCGCCGAGTCGTTCGTCGACGAGTCGCGCGCGATCAGTCCTGCGACGCGCGTCTCGATCACCATCGCCGAGATCCGGCCTGCGCGCCTGCTCACCTACGTGCAGGAGCTGGCGAACGGCACGATCGTGAAGCGGCTGCTCGAAGCGGAAGATCAGAATGTGATCGAGGCGGCGCCGGTCGGCATCACCATCCTCGATCGCGAAGGGCGAATCCAGTACGCGAACCCGACGATGGTGGCGATGGTCGGTTACTCATTCGAAGAGCTCGTGCGGATGAAAGCTCTCGACCTCCTCTTTCCGTCCGATCTCGCCAAGGATCCGCCACGGCTCGATGTGCCGGTCGAAGCCTTCCGGCGCGAGCGCGTCCTGCGGGCGAAGGATGGCCACGCGGTGATCGTCGACACTTCCGTCGTTGCCCTCGACGAACAGCGGCTGCTCGGTACGGCGCGCGACATCACTGCGTTGCGGCGTGCTGAAGAAGAAACCGCGTTCCAGGCGAATCTGCTGGCGCATGTCAAAGACGCGGTCGTAGCGACGGACAACAGCGGCCGCGTCGTCTACTGGAACCACCGCGCGGAACAGTTATATGGCTGGCGTTCGGACGAGGCACTCGGCAAGCTCGTGACGCAGCTCAATACGCCACCCGACCTGTGGGATGTCGCGCGTGACGCGATGGCCGCTGTGCTGCGCGATGGCCGCTGGGAAGGCGATGTGGTCTGCGCGCGTAAAGACGGGTCGCGCATTCCCGTTTTCGTGGCACTTTCCGCGACGTACGACACCACAGGGCAGCAGTCGGGTCTCGTCAGCATTTCCTACGATCGCAGTGCACTCAAAGAATCGGAAGAAGCTCGTACGCGCAACGAGCTGCTGCTCACGACGGTCATCGAGCGATTGCCGGTTGGGGTTTGGATCGTTGACGCGCATGGCAGCGTCGTGCTGTCGAATCGCGAGGCGCGCGACATCTGGCGCGGCGAGCGGCAGTTCCGCGATGAAGACTTTGCGCGCGTGAGAGGGTGGTGGCCGGAGAAAGGCCAGCGGCTGCAGCCCGAGGAATGGCCTGAGTCGATCGCGCTGCGCAAGCGGGAAGCCGTCGTCGATGTGGAGATCGAGATCGAGGCCTTGAACGGCGAGCTCGAGTGGGTGAACGCCTCGGCCGTTCCGATCGTCATGCGCACCGGCGACTTTCTCGGAGCCGTCATCGTGCACCACGACATCACGGACAAGCGCCGCGCGCAGGCGGCACTGCGCAGCAACGAGTCGCTCTTCCGCTCGCTCATCGAGCACTCGTCCGACATCATCACCATTCTCTCCGCGAGCGGAACCATCCTCTACGCAAGCCCGTCGGTGGAGACGATCCTCGGTTTCACATCCGACTACATGCTCGGACGAAGCGTGTTCGAGTTCATGCGGCCGGGGGAGGTCGACGTCGCCGTCACGCATCTCGTCGCGCAGCTCGCGAGTGACACACCGGCTCGCACGGAGCTCGAGCTCCGGCACAAAGATGGCTCGTGGCTCGAATTCGACATCATCACCAGCCGCTATTTTTCCGAGGGCGACACGCGCGTGATCGCGAACTCGCGCAACGTGACGGAGCGCAACACGCTCGCGCGCGGACTCGAGCAGGCGAATCGCGTGGCAGGACTCGGCCGTCTCGCTGCAACGATCGCGCATGAGATCAACAACACGCTGATGGGAATCCAGACGTTCACCGACATCCTGCAGCGCAGGGTGTCGGATCCCGAGCAGCGCCGCGCCACGGAACAGATTCGCCGCTCGGTCGAGCGCGGCAAGCACATCACGAGCGAGATCCTTCGCTTTGCGCGGCCGACCGAGCCGCAGAGGGAGATGGTACGGCTGCGCGATTTTCTCGAGTCGCTCACCAGCGAGCTTCGCAATCTGGTGACCACGCCATTCCGGGTCGAGCTTCCGCCTGCCGATCTCTGGGTCAGCATCGATCGCCATCAGATGAGCCAGGTCATGACGAACCTCATTCTGAATGCACGCGATGCCACGGCGAAAAATGGCGACATCGTCATCAAGACCTCGCGGACTCCCGAGTCGGTGTCCCTCATCGTTTCTGATACGGGTGAGGGAATGTCGCGCGATGTCGCCGCGCGGATCTTCGACCCGCTTTTCTCCACGAAGCGCAGCGGTACGGGACTCGGCCTCAGCGTCGTTTATCAGATCGTGACGAAACACAAAGGCAGCATCGAAGTCTTCAGCGAACCGGGCAAAGGTTCGACGTTCACCATCACGCTGCTGCTCGCGAAGGATGGCGGCGAGGATCGCGAGTTGTCGTCCGAAGAGCACGAGCATCCTGCGGCGCGCCGCGTGCTTCTCGTCGAGGATGATCCGAACATCGTCGCCGGTATTTCGCTCCTTCTCGAGAGCGAAGGGTTCGTCGTCGCGTCGACGAGCAGCGGTCTCGACGCCGAAGCGGCGATCGAGCGATTCCATCCCGATGCGGTGCTGATCGATTACGGACTCCCCGACATCAATGGCCTCGAGGTCTATCGCCGCATCGAAAAGCGCTGGCCGGCATTACCGGTGATCTTCTCGACTGGAAGCGAGAGCGGGCCGCTCGATGCACTGGCCACACGCTCCCACGTGGCGATCCTGCGCAAGCCGTTCGACGTGCAGACGCTGCTGCACGAGCTGCAGCGGGTGGGGTGAATTGGGATTGAGATAGTCCCTTCTCCCCCGCGCACGGGGGAGAAGGTGCCCGAAGGGCGGATGAGGGGCGGTTCTCGTGTGAGGCATAGACCTCTCATCCGCGGAAGCCCCTGTATTCAGAGGGTCCGTCCCAGCACGCTATCCATCCGCCCCATCTGTCCTATCATTTCCCTACATGCGACAAGTCATCGAGTTCGCAGGTGCGCTCCAGGTCGCCCTGAGGGCGCTGCAGTTCTATTCGGCGGATCATCCGCAATCGCGCGGAGCGCTTGCCAGTCTCGATCGCACGGCGCGCGCGCTGCTCGGTGCGCAGCTTCGCGTCACGGTGACGTTTGCCGGCGGCAAGCTTCTCGTCGACGGGAATCTCATCGAAACACGTGCACCGCAGATTGCGAAGATCGGGGAGACCTTTGCCCAGCACGGGGTCGGTGGTGTCACGCTGACGAGTGGCTTTACGGAGCGAGAGCTCGCTGATCTCGTGAGAATTCTCTCGATGAAACCCGAGGCGTTGAAGGACGCGGGCGGCGCGCAGAAGCTGCTGGAGGACGAGGGTGCCATTCACGTCCGCCTCAGCCTCGTGCGCTACGAGGCTGTGACGGAAGGAGAGGAAGTCGTCTGGTCCAATTCCGTGCGTCAGATCGATCCGAACGAAAAGGAGACGTTGCCCGATCTCCTGCGCGCATTTCTCAGCAAACATGTCGGAGCAATTCATCCTGAAGCGATCGGTGCTGCGAATCGTGGGGCTGAAGGAGCGGGAGCCGAGCCCGCGGCTCTTCCGGAGGCGGCGCTGCTCGACCTGTTCAAGGAACAATCGTCGGCGAGTGGCGATGAGGGGCACTCGGTCCTGCGCAATGCGATCGAAAAATTTCAGCCCGAATTGCAGCTTGCGCTGCTGTTGAGCATCAACAAGATGCCGGAAGGTGCACTGCGCGAGGTGCTCGAGCCGGTCGCAGCGAAAATGGCCGTCAGTGTCGTGGACCAGGGTCTGTCGGATGGTGGCGGAGGAGTCTCTGGTGCAGCAGAAGGCGGAGGAGGTGAAGGCGGTGGCGATTTTCTCTCGCGCCTGCTGAGGGTCCTTCCCGAGCAGGATCGCGATCTGGCGCTACTCAAGGGGCGCATGCAGGAACTGGGCGTTAGCCGCGAGCAGCTCGACATCGTGCTCGCCGTCGTGTCATGGGACACGCTGTCGATCGAGCAGCGGATGGAAAAGCTCGCGGATCCGAAAATGTTGTTCGATCTCGCCTCGGACAAGTTCATCAGCTTCATCCGGACGCTGCTGGAGAACAAACAATACGCGGATGCACTGGGACTGCTCGACCGATATGCGGCGGGACTCATGAACAGTTCGACGAGCATCCGCCGCAAGAGCTGTGACGTGTTCGGTCAGGTCGCGCGTTTCATGGCGTCTCCGGGAACGAATGCCGATATCGACCGGCTTTTGCTGAAGGCTTCGTTCAACTATCTCCTGACGGAAGATGATTACAAGCTGCAAGTCCTCGCAGCGGAGGCCGCGTCCAGCGTTGCCGGTGGATTCGTGGCGACCGGGCGCACGGCAGTCGCGCATTCGAATCTGATGCGCGCCGGGGCTCTTCTGGCGTCGTCGGCCGACGGCGCGAAGCGCGAGGCATACATGGCGCTCGTTCGCGCGATCTCGACTGCTGATCGCATGAAAGAGCTGACCGATCAGGTTTACACGACCGACAACGAGCATCTCACCAATGAAGTGCTTCCCTACATCGCGTTCCTGGGTGCACCGATCACGCATGCGCTCGTCGAGGCGCTCGGTGAAGAAGAGGATCGCAGCCGGCGCGGCCGGCTGGTGCGCGCGCTCAAGGCCATCGGGACTCCGGCATATCCTGCGTTGGTCGAGGCACTGCACGGACGGGTGTGGTTCGTCGTGCGCAACGCGCTCAACGTGCTGGGCGACATCGGTGCTCCGGAGCTCGTCGCGGAGATCGGAGGAGCGCTACAACACAGCGACTTGCGCGTGCGCCGCGCGGCGGTGCGCGCCCTCGGGAAGATACGCGGAGTGCAGGCCGAGCTGCTGCTGATCGGGGCACTCGGTGAAAAGGACCGTGAAACGCTGCACGAAGTGCTCATTTGCCTCGGCGCGATGAAGTCGGAGCAGGCCATCGGCCCACTCATCGAGATGGCGCGCCCCCGCCGGCTCGGAGGCGACGACGCAGTGCGTGAGATGGTCATCGCCACGCTCGGCCAGATCGGCTCGGCCGATGCCGTGCCGGTGCTCGTCGAAGTCGCGTCGAAGCGCACGGCGTTCGGTTCGCCCGCACTGCGGATCGCCGCCGCGAAATCGCTGGCCGGCATCGACAGCGAAGGCGCTCGTGACGCATTGCAAAAAATCGTCGCCGCCGAAACCCAGGCCAACATCAGGTCACAACTGCAGTCGCTGGTTAGAGACTAGACAATCGCACGCCGGAAGGCGTGCCACAAGGACAATAGCCAGGGGTAAGTGCCGGAGGCTCTACCTCTGGACCGCCGAATCAGCGACCGGTTCTCGCCATCGTGCGATCATCATCGAACACACCATGCCAGCGTGCGTCCCACCCGACGAAGACGGCCGCCTCTCGACGTTGCGGCGCCTCGGTGTGCTCGATACTCCGGCGGAGCCGATCTTCGACACGCTCGCCGCGCTGGCCTCGCGCGTCTGCGATGCGCCGATCGCGCTCATCGCCTTCATCGACGGTAATCGCGATTGGTTCAAGGCGCGGGTCGGAACAACCATCACGGAGCTCCCTCGCGAGGTCTCGCTCTGCTCCTACACGATCCTCGGCAAGGAGACGTTCATCGTTCAGGATGCGCTCGAGGATCCGAGATTTCGGGACATCCCGATCGTCACCGAAGATCCGCGCCTCCGCTTCTATGCTGGCGTTCCCATTCGCGTCGGCGAAGGATCTGCGATCGGCACGCTGTGCGTCGTCGATACGAAGCCGCGTACGCTGACGCAGGAGCAGAAGAACGTGCTCGAAGATCTCGCAGCACTCGCGACGGCTCAACTCGAGTCGCGGATGCCGCGTCCGGAGCGGGCGCTGCTCGATGAGGCGGCGCGCATCAACCATGACCTCGCCGGCCTGCTGGCAGTCACCGACACGACCGTCTCTTCGCTCGACATCGATTCGCTGATCAGGATTCTGCTCGATCGACTGCTGCAGGTCACGTGCGCGGACGCGGGGGCGATTCTGCTGGAAAAGAACGGCCGGCTCGTGGTGCGAGCGATCACCGGCTTCAACCTTCCTGAAGGACCGCCGCCGAGTATCCCTGCGCAATCGGGCTTCGGTGGCCGTATCTTCCGCAGCGGCAAGCCGCTCTATATCGCCGAAGTGAAGGACGATCCGGAAATCGAGGGGACGTTCCTCGCAGAGCAAGGCATTCACAGCATGCTCGGCGTTCCGCTGCGCATGCGCGATCGGTCGATTGGCGTGCTGCATGTCGATTGGCGCAAACAGCATGCAGAGAGCTCGCTCGATCTGCATGTCGTCGAAGCAGTCGCGGAGCGCTGTGCCGCAGCAATCGTCAATGCGCAGCTCTTTGCCGAGCTTCGCGCGACGAAGACGGATGCCGAGCGCGTTCGCGATCGCCTCACGCTGGCACTGGCGGCGGCGAAGCTCGGTGTGTGGGACTGGGATGTGCCGACGGGCAGTGTCGTCTGGGACGCGGTCAACGAACAGATCTTCGGTTTGTCTCCAGGCGGATTCGACGGCTCGTTCGAGATGTTCGCGAACGCAATTCATCCCGACGATCGTGCAGAGGTCGAGAGGCAGATTGGTGCAGCGCTTGGTGGGGCTCCTTATGCGCCACTGTTCCGCATCATCCGGCCTGACGGCGTCACGCGATGGCTCTCGGTTCATGGCTACTTTCAGCGCGCGGCCGATGGCACGCCGCTCCGCCTCCTCGGCGTGACCGAGGATGTGACGGAGGAGCGTGAGCTGCGGGAACGCGAGAGGTCGACGAGTGAGCAACTGCGCGCGTTGTCGGCGAGGATGCAGACGGTGCGCGAAGAAGAGGCAGTGCGCATCGCACGCGAGATTCACGATGAGCTCGGTCAGTTGCTGACGGCGCTGCGGATGGATGTCGGCTGGCTGCAGCGGCGGTTGAAGGCGCTCGATGCCGACGTCGTGAAGCCGCTCATCGCGCGCGCCGATGGAATGGCGGAACTGACGGAGCGGACGATTCGCACGGTGCAGAGGATCTCGGAAGAGCTGCGTCCCGCTGCGCTCGATCAGCTCGGACTCGAGGCGGCGATCGCATCGACGCTCAGCGAGCTCCACGAGCGCTCGGGGATCAAGACATCCCTGGAAGGGACACTGGGAGACCGACGCCTCGGTGATCCGATCGAGACCGGCGTTTTTCGCATCGTGCAGGAGCTGCTGACGAATGTTGCGCGGCACGCGGGGGCGACGTCGGTGCGCGTCGAGTTGAGCATCGCGCACGACACGTTGACGATTCGCGTCGAGGACGACGGCCGCGGCATCAGCCCCGAACAGTTGCTGGCGCCTCGGTCGCTGGGCCTCGTCGGCATTCGCGAGCGCGCGCTGCTCTTGAATGGCACGGTCGATGTGGAGGGACGCGCCGGGCGCGGCACGATCGCCACGATCACGGTGCCGTGCAACGGAGGCGCATCGTGACGTCGATCCTGCTTGCCGACGATCACGCGATCGTGCGCCGCGGGATGAAAGAGGTCTTGCAGGAGGAGCTGCCTGGCGTGCGGATCGTCGAGGCGGAGAACGCGGGGGCGACCATCGATGCGGCGCGCGAAGGTGAGTTCGATCTCGTCATCCTCGACGTGTCGCTGCCGGGGCGGAGCGGACTCGACGTGCTGAAGGACATCAAGGCAGCTCATCCGAAACTCCCGGTGCTGATGCTGAGCATGCATCCCGAGGAACAGTTCGCAGTGCGTGCACTGCGGGCGGGAGCCGCGGGTTACGTGACGAAGCATTCGCCGCCGGAAGAGTTGTTGAGTGCGGTCCGCAAGGCGCTCGCTGGCGGGAAGTATGTGAGCGCGGCACTCGCTGAGCGGCTCGCCACCGAGGTGAGTGGTGACACGAAGAAGGAACCGCATGAGTTGCTGTCCGATCGCGAGTTCCAGGTCCTGATGCTCATCGCATCAGGCCACTCTCTGACGGAGATCGGCGCAACCTTGTCGGTCAGCGTGCAGACTGTGAGCACGTATCGGACGAGGTTGCTGGAGAAGATGGCGTTGACGAGTAATGCCGAGCTCACGCAGTACGTACGCCTGCACAACTTGTGACGACGAAGCCACCGCGGGCGGATCATCTCTGTTGTCATAAGAACGACGACAGAGATTTCATACCCTCGACGATCCCGCCAACCGCCCCAGGTCCCTATCTTGAGAACCGTGACGAAACCAATGCTCTCGGTGCTGGTTCTCGAAGACGCCGCGGATGTTCGTGAGCGCCTCATCTCCATGGTTACGGAGATCGACGGGCTCGGCGTTCATGGTGTTGCGAGTTGTGTGAGTGAGGCGCATGCGATCCTTGCGACACTCAGCCCCGATGTCGCGCTCCTCGATCTCCGCCTGCCGGATGGCAGCGGACTCGACGTTGCGCGCGCGATCCGGGCACGGAGCGCATCGGCATTCGTCGCGATTCTTACGGCGTTCGACACGCAGCAAATGAGAAGCACGTGCCTCGCAGCGGGGGCCGATGCGTTTATCTCGAAGGCCACCGGTCTCGCGGAGCTGCCCATGCTACTGACGTCGATCGCTCGAGGTGGAGCAAACTCTTGAAGCGGAAGATCGATGTGGAGCCCCTCGTCGCCCCGTTGGCGACCGTGAATCATCTCAGCGATTTGCTGTCTGTCATTGCCTCGCAGGCGAAGGTGGAACAGGTTCGTCAATCGGCGGCGCAGTGCGAGCATCTGCTGGCTCGCCTCGGTGACGAATTGCAGGAGCTCGCGCGGGAGCGCAAGCGTGAAGCCGAAGATCTCGCGCGGCAGTTGCATCGTCTGTCCAACACCGACGCGCTCACCGGGCTGCACAACATCCATATGTTCAACGACAGCGTGGAGAAGGCGATCGCCCATGCGCCGCGCGCCGGTCACACCGTCGCGATCCTGCTGATCGACCTCGATCGCTTCAAGATCATCAATGACACGCTCGGTCATCGGACGGGTGATGTGTTGCTGACTCTCGTTGCGGAACGGCTGCGGTCGACCATTTATGGTTCGGACAGCGTGGCGCGGCTGTCGGGCGACGATTTTCTCGTGCTGCTGCCGAGGCTCGGCTCTGTCGGAGATGTGAGCGTGGTCGTCGAGAAAATCTTCGAAAGATTTCGCGAGCCGTTCACGGTCGGCGATCAGGATCTGTACGTGCGAATCAGCATGGGTGTGAGTATTCATCCGATGGACGGATCGACGGCGGAAGAGCTGGTGAAGAACGCGGACATCGCGATGTATCGCGCGAAGCAACTCGGCGGAGGCGGCGTGCAGTTCTATTCGGAGTCGATGAACGCGCGCTCGCCGGAGCGGATCGCGCTCGAGACGAGTTTGAATCGCGCGATCGAGCGCCGGGAGCTCGTGGTGCACTATCAGCCGCTCGTCGATCTGGTGAGTGGTGAGATCGATGGGGCAGAGGCGCTCGTGAGGTGGCAGCATCCGACGAGAGGGCTGGTACCTCCTGCCGATTTCATCCCGCTCGCGGAAGAGACTGGCCTCATCGTGCCGATCGGATCGTGGATGCTGCGGCAGGCATGCCGGCAGGCGAGCGTGTGGCTGAAGTGCATGGAGCGGCCTCTGCGCGTTGCGGTGAATTTGTCGGCCCGGCAGTTCCGCGATGCGAATCTGCTGCGCGAGATCGATGACATCCTGGCAGAGACGGCGCTGCCGCCCCAGCTCCTGGAGCTGGAGATCACCGAGACGATCGCGATGGAGGACGTGCAGGCGAGCCGGAGAACGTTGTCGGAGCTGAAGGCGCGCGGAGTGCGCATCACGATCGACGACTTCGGCACCGGCTATTCATCGCTGTCGTACTTGAAAAAGTTCCCGATCGACTCGCTGAAGATCGATCGCTCGTTCATTGAGGATCTGGGTAACAGCCCGGGCGACGAGGCGATCACTGTCGCGTCGATTACCGTGGCTCGCGGTCTCAATCTGCGGGTGATTGCGGAAGGCGTCGAGACGATTCAGCAACTGGAACTCCTGAGAAAACACAGGTGCGATGCGATGCAGGGATTCCTGGTGAGCCGCCCCGTGCCCGCGGATGAATTCGAGGTGCTGATTTCAGAGGGAGTGTCGCTGGACGTCGCGAATTGATGGTCACCACGCCTTACGGCGCGCGGTTGTGATCGTTGCGGATCATCTCTTTGGGCGGCGGCGGCTCCCACGCCGGAAAGATTCTCTGCAGAAAATGTCCGGAAATCTTCTCGCGGAAATAGCGCTCGTGCTCCCATTCGACTTCCGCCATCGTGAGGAGACAGTCGGCCATTTCCATGCGGTCCACCTCACGCGCAAGCCGTGCCGCGGTTTCGTACTCAGCGATATTCCAGCGCTCGAGGCGGCCGGCGCCATACATCGGAATGAACCAGCCACCGATGTAGCAGGCGATGCCGATGCACCTGCCGATGACCCAGAAGATGCGCTCTCGCATCCGATTCGGTCCCGCGCCCAATTGTGCGAGCAAGTCTTGAACGAGCCGGCGGTGATGCCACTCTTCTTCCTCGATGCTGCGGATCTTCGTGCGCTCCTCCGCGGAGGTCACGCTGCCCGCATGTCCTCGATAAGCAAAGCCGGCTGCAAGCTCGCCTGAACAGGCGTGTTGCAGAACGCGGATCAGAGAAGTTTCCGCACGCAGAGGTTGATCTCCTTCTAGGCTATCCCCCAATGAGTGTAGCCTTCTGCGACGTTCCCAATGACTCCGATTCCTCCGGTCACGGCTGTCATCACGACTCATCGGCGCGCAAGCCAGCTTCGGGCCGCAATCGCGTCCGTGATGCAGGAGTCGTTTCAGAACTTCGAGCTCGTCATCGTTGAAGATGGCGCATCGCTGGAACGTACGTCGATCGAGTCGCTTCGTCCCGGCACGCGTCTCATTCAGGCGCCACGCCTCGGCGTCGCGCAGGCACGCAACGCAGGTCTCGCCGCAGCGCGGGGAGAGTTCGTCATCTTCCTCGATGACGATGACGTCGCGCTTCCAGCGCGCATCGAAACCCTGATGGCCGCTGTCCGGCAGAACACCGCCGATCTCAGCTTCGGACAAACGCAGCGAGTCTGTCTCGAAACACATCGTCCGTTGTCGAGCGTGCCGGCTCCACATCGCGCTTCAGGACTCGTGACCTTCAGCGAGCTGATGACGTGCAACCCGCATATCAATGGTGTGCTCGTGCGAACGGAACTGCTCCGCAGCGTGGGAGGATTCGATGCGGCATGCGTGCATCTCGACGACTGGGCCGCCTGGCTGCGGATTGCGGATCGCGGTGCGCGCATCTGGTCGGCCGGCATCGTCGTTGCGGAATGGCGCGTCCACTCCTTAGGTCTGACAGGAGAGACGTATGACCAGGGGCTCATGAAGGAACGGATCAGGAGGCTTTGCCTCGAGTTGATGCCGGCTTTGTCCAGCGAGGGCGCAGGAGTGGTTCGCGTCGCACTCGACGTGTTGCGCGACAACGCAATCGTGACGTACGACGACTATGCCGAGGCGATGGCGCGGAGTGTCGAAATGCAGAGCTGCAGCGTCATGACGCGCGGCGCGTCACGGTGGTGTTAGCCTTATCGTCCATGCACAGCTCGCTGCGCGTTCGCAACAACCGGATGCTGCTCGTGGTTTGGATCTGTGGAGTCGCGGTGCTGCTCATCGCGGCGCCGACTCCGCTCACGATTCCGGTGCTGCTCGTCGCCTTGCCCTCCGGCATTGCGGCCGGTGTTCTGCAGCGCGTCGCGATCGCCGCCAATCGTGCGGCGTTCGTCAGTTCGGTCACCGCGTTCGATGTGCGGCGCGCATTGACGGGCTGCCGCGCGGGGAACGCCGCGATCATCCTTCAGTGGCTCGCGTTCGCAGCGATTCTCATCCTCACCGTTCGCGATCCAGCTACGCTGCCCGCCGCCTTCCTCGGCGTCGTTGCCTTCTGGCTGGCACGCGATGTGACCACGTATCCGGCGGTCGTGCGGCTCGAGCAGTCGGTGTCGATCGCCGCGATCGAATGAGGAGCCTGGGATGAGCACCGCGAATGCCCGCTTTGCGATCAGAAGTTGGGATGAGAAGCCGTTCAGCGAGGGTCCGGATCAGCCGAAGCTGACGCGTGCGAGTGTCAGCAAGACATTCACCGGCGACCTCGAGGGAGAAGGAGAGGTCGAATATCTGATGATGTACCGCTCCGACGGAACCGCGTCGTTCGTCGGACTGGAACGCGTGACCGGAACGATCGCAGGCAAGTCGGGCAGTTTCGTGTTGCAGCGTACCGGCGTCTTCGAAGGTGGGCGGGCGAAGGAGAGCTACACCGTGATCTCCGGCTCGGCAACCGGAGAGCTGCTGGGTCTAACCGGCAGCGGCACCTCGGATGTCGGCCATGGCGGGGAGCATCCGTTCTCGATGAATTACGAGTTGTGAGGGCACCGTCAGGCGACTATTCGAGGTCGAGATCGGCGATCAGAAGATCGAAGCCCTGCGCGGCTTCTTGTAACCGCTGCACGATTCCCGGTGAGATCCTCCCGAATACTCCGTGTCTCGACGCGCGGCCGACGACGAGCAGCGTCACTTTCTCCTGCCTCACGATCTCGAGAATCGTCCTTGCCACATCCTCGGACTCGCGGATCACGACGCTCGCGCCGAGCGACATCGCGAGTTGTACGTTTTCAGTCAGCAGGCGGTGTTCTTCCGCGGTCATGTTTTCGGCGTGATCCCGTTTGCGCCGCACGTAGAGCGCAAACCATTTCGTATTCATGCGCCCTGCGAGGCGTGAGCCTCGCAGGATCAGTGCGCGCGCGATGACTGGCTCGAAGGGCAGCGCTACAGCGATGCGTTGTGTGAGGCTCGACTCGTCCACTGGAATCGTGCCGCGGCCGGAGTAGTCCGCCGTCTGCAGCAGCGCGAGCTCGCGCAGTTTCACGAGCAACTCTGCGCGGAAGAAGTTGTCGAGCGCGCGACTTGCCTGCTCCGGTGGGTAGATCTTTCCCTGTTTCAACCGCTCCTGCAGCTCAGGCACCGGAAGATCGACGAGGATCACGTTGGCTGCTTCGCGCACGATGCGATCCGGGACACGCTCGCGGATCTCGATTCCCGTCGCTGAGCGCACGATGTCCTGCACGCCTTCCAGATGCTGCACGTTCATCGCGGTCATGACCGAGATGCCGGCCGTGAGAATCTCCTCGATGTCCTGCCACCGCTTGTCATGCCGCGATCCCGGCGCGTTCGTGTGCGGCAGTTCGTCGATCACGAGCACGTCCGGCTTCCGTTCCAGACATGCGTCGAGATCCATTTCCTCGATCACGACATCCTTGTAGTGGAGCTTCGTGCGCGGGATGGTTTCGAGGTCGCCGATGCGGGCCCGCGTCTCATCGCGTCCATGCGTTTCAACGAATCCGGCGACCACGTCGATGCCTTGCCGCCGCATCGCGTGCGCGTCGTCGAGCATGCGCACCGTTTTGCCGACACCGGCAGCCATCCCGAGGTAGACCTTGAGCTTGCCCTTCGCGGATTCGCGGCGGCTGAGTGCCAGGAATTCGTCGGCGCGGCGCCCGCGCTCGTCGGTCATCGACATCGATTCATTGTGATCCTACGACGACGACATCAAACGGCGGATCGAGGTACAACAACTTCTCGGCGATCGTTCTGCCGAGGCCGTGCGACTCGCCGTTCTGCAGAAACAGAGTGCGCACGCCGAAGCCCCGTGCGACTTCGAGCAGCGTCTGTGCGACGTCGTCTCCCTCCTGCATCACCGGTGATAACTGCAGCTCCGTGATCAAGTCGATGTTGTGCCTCACCGCGCGTTCGTCATCGGGTGTGATTGCGTGATAGGGCAGCGTTTTCACGACCGAAATGATGAAGCAGGGGACGCCCTGTGACTTCGCCATCTCGGCCGCGTGACGGATCACGACATCTTCTTCCGCGGAGGTGATGCGAATCGCCGCGCCGACACTCATGGCCGTTTCATCTCCAGGAGCGCGAGGTTCAATCGCAGCACATTCACGCGCCGCTCTCCGAACACACCGCCGAACCTCTCCTCGGTCGTCCGCGAAATGAGAGCGCGGACCGCGGAGATTGAGAGCCGGTTCGCGCGCGCGACACGTGCGGCCTGTGCATACGCGTTCGCGGGTGAGATGTGAGGGTCGACTCCGGAGGCCGAAGACGTCACTGCATCGGCCGGGACGTTCGTTTGTGTGTCGTATGCTTTGATCGCGGCATCGACGGAGTCCTTCAATTTCTTCGACGTCGGTCCGAGGTTCGTTCCGCCGGAGGTACTGGCATCGTAACCGGATGCTGAGGGGCGCGCGTGGAAGAAACGTTCGGACGTAAATGACTGACCGATGAGCTCGGAGCCCACCACGTGTCCATTTCGTGCGACGAATGAACCATTGGCGCGCTCGGGAAACACGAATTGAGCGACGCCATGAACGATTGCCGGATAGAGACCACAGGTGATCGCGGCGACGATCACGGTCATTCGAAGAGAGATGAGGATGTGCTGTTTCATGTGGAGACGCCCGCTCTCCTGTTCATGCGAGATGCACCATGTGCAGTAGAACGTCGATCGCCTTGATCCCCACGAACGGAATCAGGACGCCACCCAGGCCATAGATCAGGAGATTGCGGCGCAGAATCCGCCCCGCTCCGAGCGGTCGATAGTCGACGCCGCGCAGTGCGAGCGGAATCAACGCGACGATGATCAGCGCGTTGAAGATGACCGCGGAGAGAATCGCACTCTGCGGTGTCGCGAGCCGCATGATGTTCAGCGCCTGCAGCTCGGGGAACGTCGTGAGGAAAAGCGCGGGAATGATCGCGAAGTACTTCGCAACGTCGTTCGAGATCGAGAACGTCGTCAGCGCGCCGCGCGTCATCAGGAGCTGCTTACCGATCTCGACGACTTCGATCAGCTTCGTCGGGTTCGAGTCGAGATCGACCATGTTGCCCGCTTCTTTGGCAGCCTGCGTCCCGGTGTTCATCGCCATGCCGACATCGGCTTGCGCAAGCGCGGGCGCGTCGTTCGTTCCGTCGCCAGTCATCGCAACGAGATTCCCCTTCGCTTGCTCGTTGCGGATGAGCGCGAGCTTGTCCTCCGGCTTCGCTTCGGCGAGAAAGTCGTCGACGCCGGCTTCTCGCGCGATCGTCGCTGCGGTGAGGGGGTTGTCGCCGGTGATCATCACCGTGCGAATTCCCATCATGCGCAGGCGATCGAAGCGATCTTTCATCCCGCCCTTGACGATGTCTTTGAGATAGATCGTGCCGATCACACGCTCGTTGTCGGCAACCACAAGGGGCGTGCCGCCCGCGCCGCCGATCTTCGCGACGGTGTCGCGAACTGCATTCGGTAGCGAGCCGCTTTGCGCTCGCACGAACGCGTCGACAGCGTCGGCTGCCCCTTTGCGAATGGCGCGTCCGTTCGTGAAGTCGAGCCCCGACATGCGCGTTTTCGCGGTGAACGGCACGAAGTGCGCGCCGAGGTCATGGAGCTCGCGGCCGCGGAGTCCGAATTGCTCCTTCGCAAGAACGACGATCGAGCGGCCTTCCGGAGTCTCATCCGCGAGCGAGGAGAGCTGCGCAATCTCCGCGAGCGCGGATGCGTCGATGCCGGGAGCGGGGATGAACTCGTGCGCCTGGCGATTGCCGAGCGTGATCGTGCCGGTCTTGTCGAGCAGCAGCACGTTGACGTCGCCCGAAGCTTCGACAGCGCGGCCCGACATCGCGAGAATGTTGTGCTGCAGCACGCGATCCATGCCGGCGATGCCGATCGCGGAGAGCAGCGCGCCGATCGTCGTCGGAATCAGACAGACGAGCAGAGCGACGAGAATCGTGACGGAGACACCGCTCCCCGAATAGATCGCGAACGGCTTGAGTGTCACGGTCGCGAGGAGGAAGACGATCGTGAGCCCCGCGAGGAGGATGTCGAGCGCGATCTCATTCGGCGTCTTCTGCCGCTCCGCACCCTCGACGAGGCGGATCATGCGATCGAGGAATGTCTGGCCGGGATTCGAGGTGATCTCGATGATGATGCGATCCGAGAGCACCATCGTGCCGCCCGTGACGGCGGAGCGATCGCCGCCTGCTTCGCGAATGACGGGCGCGGACTCGCCGGTGATCGCTGATTCGTTGACCGACGCGATGCCTTCGACGACGGTGCCGTCACCGGGGATCAGATCGTTCGCCTCGCAGATGACGCGATCACCTTTGCGTAGTGATGAAGCGGGCACGCGCTCTTCGTGATTGTTGGTCAGCTTGCGCGCGCTCGCATCGGTCTTCGCCTTGCGCAAGGCGTCGGCCTGCGCCTTTCCGCGCCCCTCGGCAACCGCTTCCGCGAAGTTGGCGAAGAGCACTGTGGCCCACAACCACGCCGTGATCTGTGTCTGAAAGAGGAGATCGGTGGCCTTGAAGAGGAGCAGCGTCGTCAGGACCGCGCCCACTTCGACGAGGAACATGACGGGGTTCTTCATCATGCGGCGCGGGGAGAGCTTGACGAAGGAGTCGGCGAGCGCTCGACGGAGGATCGCGCGATCGAAGAGTGAGAGTTTGTGTGACTTAGTCATAGGAGACAGAGAGGAAGGCGCTGCACGTCATCCCGAGCGGAGTCGAGGGAGCTGGGTGTGTGGGAGGCGCGCGACATGATCTTCGTACCGCCCGCCCACCCGGGTCCCTCGACTTCGCTCGGGATGACGGCGGCTTGCGATCGCGTGCATTGGTTTCTTTCTCTCAGTCGCGGCGCGTGCGTCGCGCCGTGGCTCGCTCGGGATGACGTTGGCTCGATAGCGATTTCTTCACACGCTTTGAGCCGTCTTCGCATCAGAACACCTTCCCGTTCATCATCAGAAAGTGCTCGACGTAAGGACCGAGCGAGAGCACCGGGAAATATGTGAGTGCGCCGACGATGACGATCACGCCCACGAGCAGCGTGGTAAAGAGCGCACCGTCGACGGGAAACGTGCCTGCCGATTCAGCGACTTTCTTCTTTGCGGCGAGCGAACCGGCGATGCCCATGAGCGGGATGATCATCATGAAGCGGCCGAAGAACATCGCGATGCCGAGTGCGGTGTTGTAGAACTTCGTGTTGGCGTTGAGGCCTCCGAATGCGCTGCCGTTGTTGCCCGTCGCGCTCGTGAAGGCGTAGGTCATCTCCGACAGTCCGTGCGGTCCGCTGTTGTTGAGACTCGAAGTGCCCGCTGTGGTGACCGCGGCGACCGCGGTTCCGGCAAGGATGCAGAATGCGAGGATCAACACCGCCAGCATGGCGAGCTTCACGTCGTGCGCCTCGATCTTCTTGCCGAGGTATTCGGGAGTGCGGCCGACCATGAGACCGGCGATGAAGACGGCGAGGATGATGAAGAGGAACATCCCGTAGAGGCCAGCGCCGGCGCCGCCGAAGACGATCTCGCCGAGCATGATGTCGAGCAGCAGGATCGAGCCGCCGAGCGGCGTGAACGAGTCGTGCCACGAATTGACTGCGCCGCACGAGGCATCGGTCGTGATGGTGGCGAAGAGCGCGGAGTCACCGATGCCGAAGCGGACTTCCTTCCCTTCCATGTTGCCGCCCGCGACGTGGTGCAGCGGATTGCCGCGTTGCTCCGCGTAGACGCAGACGAATGCGGCAGCGAGAAACAGAATCGCCATCGCCCAGAACACGGCCCAGCCGTGACGCGGCTTGCCGGTCATGAGGCCGAGTGTGATCGGCAGTCCTGCGGGAATCAGGAAAATGAGAAACATCTCGAAGAGATTCGAAAACGGTGTCGGATTCTCATAAGGAAATGCGGAATTCGCGTTGAAGAAGCCGCCGCCGTTCGTGCCTAGCTCTTTGATCGCTTCCTGGGATGCCACCGGCCCTTGCGGAATCCTCTGCGTCTTTCCTTCGATGGTCGTGATCTGTCGTGTCGGGTGAAAGTTCTGAATGACGCCGTGTGACGCGAGCACAATCGCGGAGACGAGGGAGATCGGCAGCAGCAGCCAGATCGTGCAGCGGGTGAGATCCACCCAGAAGTTGCCGATGGTCGTGGCGCTTGTGCGCGTGACGCCGCGGACGATTGCGATCGCGAGCGCGATTCCGACGGCCGCGGAGGTGAAGTTGTGCAGCGTGAGGCCGAGCATCTGCGTGAGATGCGACATCGTCGACTCGCCGCTGTAGGCCTGCCAGTTCGTGTTCGTCGTGAATGAGACCGCGGTGTTCCACGCGAGATCCGGTGCGACGGCGCCCAGCTTGTCGGGATTCAGCGGAAGCAGATGTTGCAGTCGCTCGACCGCGTAGGTGAGCAGCAGCGTGATCGCGCTGAAGATCAGCATCGCGATCGTGTACTGCGTCCAGGTTTGTTCCTTCGTCTCGTCGATCCCGGCGAGGCGATAGATCGCGCGCTCGACGGCGTTGCTGCGCTCACGCGAGAAGAGGCGCGCCATGTAGACGCCCATCGGTTTCGCGACGGCGAGAATCAGCGCGAAGTAGATGAGGATTTTCTGCGCGAGCATCTATAGGTCTTCCGGGCGCAACAGCGCGTATAGCAGGTAGCCGAGTGCGAACAGTGAGAGCGCGAGGGCGATGGTTGTTTCGAGATTCATACGCGCTCGCATGCGTGCACATACGCGATCGCAATCGCGAAGAGCACGACGGTGAACAGGACATACAGAAAATCAGCCATCGTCAGTAGTTGATGACCGCGCTCGCAATCGCGAGAGTCTGGCCGGTTGATAGGAAGTGATCCCTTCGTGCTTCCGCTTTGAGGATCAGGTGTTGTGATTGCCGGACCTCGTAGGTCAGGGTTCCTTCGCGCAGCCGCTGCGCAGTGCCGCTGATGCCGCCCTGCGGATCGCGGAAGTGTTCGGCACGAATGGCGATCGCGTGCCGGTCGTTCAAGGAGTAGCGCGCATAGGCGGCGATGCCGGTCCAGTTCGTGCCGGAGTCATGGCCGCGATCGATCGACGTGCCGACGCTGAGGCTCTTCGTTGCCTTCCAGGTGGCGACGAGATCGCCGAACTTGCGATGCGAGTCGATGTAGGTGTTGATCGAGGCGGACAGTCGCGAGTCGTTGTACGCGAGCTGCGTCCCGGCGGCTTTCCGCGCGTGGGCGGTTACGTTCTGCCATCCGTTGAGCGCATGGACTTGCGCCGACCAGTGATCGTTGATCGAGTAGGAAGCCTTGACGCCGCTCTGGTAGTACGGCGAGAGCTCGCCGAGCCAGCTGCGCGTGTAGTTCCAGTTGTCTTTCGTGAAGAAACCCTCGAAGCCGATGTGCGACGGATAGATGCCGGCCTCGAGTCCGAGCTTGCCGGCGTTGTACGTCATCGACGCCTGGTAGATGTTGCGAATCGCGCCGCGATGGCCCTCGGTGGCGTGAACGACATCGGCAGAGTCGCCACCGACGAGCGTGATGTGGAATCCGAGCGGCTTCGGCTCGCTCACGATGTCGATCGCCGCGACGTTGAGCGCGAGCTGATTCGCGCGATGTGCCGTCGTTCCTGCGCCGCTGAAGAAGTTGAGTGCGGGCCGTGGGTCGTCGTCGTTCCCCGCGTAGTACGCATCCACCCAGCCATGTAGTGAGATCGTTTGTGCGTTTGCGCTGACGACGAAAAGCAACGCGATGAGAAGGTGCTTCATGAGCGTCTCCATTCAAATCGAGATGCGGTCAGTAAGTCCGGAGGAAGCGCGTAAGAAATACGAAAGACTGCTAAAGATTTTCGAAAGGCAAATCGTGTACGACTAGCGTAGTGCACACTGTGAGCGTGAAGGATTCGCATCAGCAGCCGGCCCCCATCCTCCTCCTCTCCCTCTCCGCACTCGGCGTCGTCTTCGGCGACCTGGGCACCAGTCCGCTGTATGCATTGCAGGAGGCATTTCACGGGACGCATGGGGTGCGCGCGACGCCCGACAACGTGATCGGAATGTTGTCGCTCTTTCTCTGGTCGCTCATTCTGATGGTGAGCGTGAAGTACGTCGCGCTGCTGATGCGCGCCGGCAACCGTGGCGAAGGCGGGATCCTCGCGCTGCTCGCGCTGCTCACGCGGCGGACGGCGAAGCAGAAGCGCATCGGCGTGTTCGTCGCGCTCGCACTCTTTGGCGCGGCCATGCTCTATGGAGACGGGATCATTACGCCGGCGATCTCGGTGCTCAGCGCGGTGGAGGGGCTCGCGGTTGCGACGCCGAATCTTGCGGGCGCGATCATCCCGCTAACGATCGTGATTCTCGTGTTTCTCTTTGCGATTCAGCCACATGGCTCGGGACGCGTTGGGGTGTTCTTCGGCCCGATCCTCGCGACGTGGTTCATCGTGATCGCGATTCTCGGCGTGCGCTCGCTCTCGACGAATCTGCACGCGCTCGCCGCAATCAATCCGCTGCATGCGGTTCGATTCTTTCAACAGAACGGCTCGCACGGATTTCTCGCACTTGGCGCGGTGATTCTCTGTCTCACCGGCGGCGAGGCGTTGTACGCGGACATGGGGCATTTCGGCACGCGCCCCATTCGGCTGTCGTGGTACGGCCTGGCATTACCCGCGCTGACGCTGAGCTATCTCGGACAGGCCGCACATCTGCTGAATCATCCTGAAGCGGCGGCGAGACCGTTCTACTCGACGGTGCCGGCCGCGGCGCTGTATCCGATGGTGGGACTGGCGACGCTGGCCACGATCGTGGCGTCGCAGGCGCTGATCTCCGCAGTGTTCTCTTTGACACGGCAGGCTACGCAACTCGGGTTCCTGCCTCGCGTGCAGATCGTCCACACGTCGGGTGCAGCGGCTGGTCAGATCTATCTGCCGGGACTCAACTGGATGCTGATGATCGCGACCATCGCGATCGTACTCGTCTTCAGGTCGTCGGATCGTCTGGCGGCCGCGTTTGGCCTTGCGGTGTCGGCGACGATGGCAATCACCACGATTCTCTTTGGGGCAGTCGCGCGTCGTCGTTGGCGATGGTCGTGGTGGCTCGTCAGCGGCGTGTGCGGTGTGTTCATGATCGCGGATCTGTCGTTCGTTGCCGCGAATGTCGTCAAGTTCATTGACGGCGGCTGGCTGCCGCTGGCAATCGGCAGCGCGGTCTTCGCGATCATGTCGACGTGGGCCGCCGGCCAGAAAGTGTTGCAAGCTGAGGTCAGTGAGCGCGCGCTTCCGATCGATGTGTTCATCAGCAGTCTCGAACGGCATGAGCCGATTCGCATTCGCGGAACCGGCGTGTTTCTCGCGCGCGAAGGGGAGGGCGTGCCGCTGGTGCTGCTGCACCATCTGAAACACAACCAGGTGCTGCACGAGGTCGCAGTGCTGCTGACGATCACGACGGTCGATGTGCCGTATGTCGACGACGAGCATCGCGTCACGGTGGAGTCATTGCACATGGGCTTTCATCGGGTGGTCGGGCGCTATGGATTCATGGAGGATCCCGACGCGCCGCACGTGCTGGAGCTCGCTGCTCAGAAAGGTGTTCCCATCGACGCCGATCGCATGACCTACTACCTCGGGCGCACGACGTGTGTGCCGCCGGGAGAGCGTGTGACGAGGCGCATGGGCCGCTTGCGCCTGATGCTCTTCGCGTTTCTCAAGCGCAACGATCGCAGCGCGACGCTCTACTTCGGTATGCCGCCGAATCGAGTGGTGGAGCTGGGGACGCGAGTGGAGCTCTGACGTTCTGCACGTCATCCCGAGCGGCGAATCGGCGCTGCGCGCCCGTCTTACGAACATGACTGCGAAACTGGCGATAGTCCTTCTCCCCCGCGCACGGGGGAGAAGGTGCCCGAAGGGCGGATGAGGGGCGGTTTTCGTGTGAGGCACAGACCCCTCATCCGCGCTCCGCGCACCTTCTCCCCTCTCGGAGGGGAGAAGGAACTAGTGCTAACGCGTCGCTGCGATCACCATGGTCCCGGCCAGACACAGTGCTGATCCAATGAGATCCGCAATCGTCGGCCGGGCACGTTCCGCGAACAGCAGCCACGTGAGTGATGCAATCACGTAAATCCCGGCGTACGCCGCGAAGGCACGCCCGGCATACGCAACATCGACGCGTGTGAGTGCCAGCGCGAACAGCGCGAGGATGACGAGCGCCGGAATGAGCAGCAGCGGTGATCGTCCCATCCGCGCCCACATCCAGAAGAGATAGCAGCCAGTGATCTCGAGGACGGCGGCGACGGCGAGGAAGACGTAGTTCATGGGCGCAATGAATCGTTAGGCATGACGCGCGTTTTTATCGTATCTCTCTCAAATTGCGATGATCTCGTTGAGGCCCTCAATGATTCGATCGAGCTCTTCGTCCGAGATTCGCGTCAACTTCCGATCGAGACGTTCCACCGAAAGCGTTCGGATTTGAGCGATCTTCACCCATGAACGTTTGGGCAATTTGGCCGATGTAATTTCCAACGTGAGTGGAAATCCGGCACGAGGTTCCGAGCTCGTGATTGCGACTGCAATGACGGTTCCTGACCGCTCGTTGAATATGTCGTGGCTCAAAATGACGACGGGCCGCTTGCCCGCTTGCTCTTTGCCAACAGCCGGATTCAAGTCTGCCCAGACGATATCGCCCCTCAGTATTCGGGCCACTCGCCCTCTCCCTCGTATCCTTCGTTTGCCATTGCCTGCTCCTCGGACTTATCCAACTTTGCGCTCTCTCGTGCGAGTCGCGTGCGGCGGAAGCGTTCGATGCGTTCCTTCACGGCCGCCTCGATGGCCTGGCTACGATTTAGGTAGACGCCCTCTCGAACCAACCGGTCCAATTCTTTCAACGCATGCTCATCGACCGAAATGGCAATTTTGGCCCGTCCCATGGGTATGACAATAGATCATACCCAGTAACGGTGCAACCCCGGCCTAGACCGGCTCCGCAATGAACCGGTAGCCGATCCATGGCTCCGTCACGATGTATTGGGGATTCGAGCTGTCGGGCTCGATCTTCTTGCGCAAAGCGCCGACGTGCACGCGCACGGCATCGTTCGATGTTGCCGGCGCACCGTTCCACACGTTCGCGATGATCTCGTCGAACGACACGGGCCTGCCGGCTCTTCGTGCGAGCAGTTCGAGAATCGCGAACTCGGTTGGTGTCAGCCGCACATCGCGTCCGGCCTGCGTCACCTTGTGCCTTTCGACGTCGATCGTGAGCTCGGGGAACTCCAGCTGCATCCTCTGTCCCGCTCCGACCCGCCGCAGTTGAGCGCGCACGCGCGCGAGCAGCTCCGGCGTCGAGAAAGGCTTGACCACGAAATCGTCGGCGCCGAGGTCGAGGGCGCGGACTTTGTCGACCTCGCCGCCGCGGACGGAGAGCACGAGGATCGGAGTCGCGTTCTTTTCACGAATCCGCTGAATGAGCCAGAAACCGTCGGCGCGCGGCATCGCGATGTCGGAAAGGACGAGATCGGGATGCGCATTCGCGAACTGCACGAGACCTTCGACTCCGTCATTCGCTGTCGTGACGTCGAAGCCGTGCAGCTCGAGATGCTGCTCGAGCTCCTTGCGGATGCCTTCGTCGTCATCGACCACCAGAATACGCGCCGTCATCCCGCCACCTCGGCCATCATCGGAAGGACCGCGGCGGGAAGATCGATGCGCGCGATGGCCCCGCCGCCGGCGCGATTCGCGAGCGTGACCTGGCCGCCGCTCGCGTTTGCGAGGCTGCGCGCGATCTCGAGGCCGAGGCCCTGGCGCGACGTATCGCTTGGTTGGATCTCGATCGGCAATCCGGGGCCATGGTCCGCGACTTCCAGACGTACGCGATCCGCTTCGAGCGGATGACGGAACGCCGACAACTCGATCGGCACGCCGGCCGGCGACGCCTGATGCGCGTTCTCGATGAGATTCGCGAGGATCTCCAGCGCGAGCGACGGATCGACGAAAATTTCCGGACAATCGCGCGTGACGTGCACCTCGAGCCGCCGGTGTTGCCCGACGAGCGGCAGATGCTCGCGCGCGGCACGAAAGAGATCAGCCGCGGGCGTTGGCTCGGGATGCGGCATCACGCTGCGCGCCTCGAGCCGCGCCATCGCCAGCAGATTCTCGATGCGGCGGCGAAGACGGCCGGTGTGCTCCGCGATGTCGTCCACGACATCGAGCGCATGTCCGTCGACGAGCGCTCGCAGCCTCTCGATCTGCAATGCGACCGCGGTGAGCGGCGTCGCGAGATCATGCGAGACCGCGCGCAACAACGACGTCTTCAACGCATCGCCTTCTTCGAGTGCCTGCATGTGCGCGCTCTCGGCGAGGTAACGCTCGCGCTCGACGGCGAGCGCCACGAGCGTCGCTGCCGATTCCAGTGCGCTCAGCGCCGCCTTCGTTCCTCGCGCAGCCAGCACACCGATCACTCGTCCGCCGATATTCAGCGGCAGGTAGACATCGCGGCCGCGTGCAGCGGGAAATTCGACGGGACGATCATGACGTCCGGAGCCGGCGATCAGATCCTCGATCTCGTCCTCCTTCGTACCGCTCCACGAAATGACTTGCTGATCGTACGGACTGACGCCGAAGAGCACGAGGCCGCCGCCGGTCGCCCCCGCGTTCGTCAGCACGCGCGCGGTCGCTTCGCCAAGTGCTCCAACGCGATTCGTCGCGGTGAAGAGATCGACGCTCAACGCGTACAGAGCCTCGACCTCGCGCCTTCGCGCCTCCGCGTTCTCTGCGAGTGTCCGCGCTCTCACGACGAGCCGTGTGACGACGACCGACGCGAAGAAGAACGTCGTCAACGCGATCCAGTTCGAAGGATCCGAGACCGTGAAGGTGTGCACCGGCGGAAGAAAGTTGTAGTTGTAGAACAGCGTCGCGGCGATCGAACTGACGAGCGACGTCGACAGATCCGTCCAGACCGCGATGCCGAGGATCGCGACGAGAAAGATGTAGCCGATGGTGGCGGCGTTGGCACCGCACAACAGCGCAGTCCATCCGACGACGATGACGAGTAGCTGCGCGAGAACGAAGCGGCCGGCGCGGCCCGGACGGGTCATAACACTCGGATCGGTAACACCATCGCCTGAATTCCCTGGAACTGCAAGCGCCGCTGAATCGCATGCGGCGTTTCATTGTGCAAGAGCCGGTGATACCACTTCTCTTCGCGGAAGATCAGCCGTCCCATGAAGAAGATCGCACGCGGAAACTCCTCGGCCAAAGCAACACAGAGATCTTCAATCGTCGCGACGGCTTCAGTTCCGACGGCAAGGCGATAGTCAGCCTTGAGCCCGTTCGCCTGCGTCCAGGCCACGTACTTCTGCAACTGTTCTTCGGTCTCCTGCTCGAGGCGATCGATCTCCTCCGCACCTTTGAACGTACCGGAGTCGACGACCGCCGCAGAGACGAACATGAATTGCTTGAAGTAGCCGGGGAACGATTTGTGGATCGAGAGAATCTGATGCAGTCCAAAGCCGGAGAACGACGCGACGCTGATGACCGCCGTTGGCAAATTCGATTCGAAGGCGGAGGGCTCGATGTTCTCGATCTGCTTCGGCAGCGGGACCGTCGTGAGAATGTCATCGAGCCGCTTGAGTCCTTCGCGCACGCTCTGGTAGTGACGATGCACGGAGAACGCGAAGCCGATCACGAGGCTCGTGACCACGACCGTGACCCAGCCGCCCTTCGCGAACTTCTCGAAGATGATGACGACGAGGATGCTGACGCACATCACGAGACCGGTTCCATGAATCGCGAGCTGGCTCTTCCAGCGCGGCTCCTTCGCGCGGTCCTTGATCCAGTGGCGCGACATGCCGAGCTCGGTGAGCGAGAAGGTGATGAAAACGTTGATCGAGTACATGACGACGAGCGTGCCGATGTCGCCGCGTGTATAGGCCAGCGCCGCGATCGCGGCGAACCCCATCAGATAGATGCCGTTCTTCGTGACGAGACGATCGGAGAGCTGGCTGAAGCGATGCGGCATCCAGGAGTCGACCGCCATGTTTGCGAGCACGCGCGGGCCGTCGAGAAAGCCGGCCTGCGCCGCGACCACGAGCAGCAGTCCTTCTGCCGCGAGACTGATGATCACGAACGCCGGGCCGCCGTGGAACGATGAGAAGAGACGTTCGAGCAGGACGGCGTTCATGGTCTTCCCCGCGACCGGTGTCGAGCGTGTGAGCAGATAGCCGAACATGATGCCGCCCGCGGTGAAGGCGAGCGAGAACGCCATCAGCGCCATCGTGCGCTTGCCGGTGCGCACGCGCGGTTCGCGCAGCATCGAGACGCCGTTCGAGACGGCCTCGATGCCGGTGTACGTGCCGCCGCCGAGGGAGTAGGCGCGGAGCAGAAGCAACGCGAGCGGGCCCCAGCCGAGCGTGCGCACCGAGGTGTGAAAGTCGATCGACGCCTCGCGGAAGACCGAGGGGAGTGCAGTGAAGTGTGAGGCGATGGCGTAGAAGATCGCGAGCACATGCGTCGCGATGAACAGCATGAAGATCGGCGTGAGAATGCTGACGGACTCACGCACGCCGCGCAGATTGAGAATGATGAGAATTGCGATCAGCGCGAATTCCGCTGGCAATTTGTAGAGGCCGTAGCGCATCGGCAGGAACGACCAGATCTGATCGCATGCGCTGGCGATCGAAACGGTGATCGTCAGCACGTAATCGACGAGCAGTGCGCAGCCTGACACGACGCCCGCGCGGTTTCCGAGCAGCTTCGATGCGACGAGGTAGCCGCCGCCACCGCCCGGAAAATGCTGGATGAGATTCGAGTAGGCGATCGCGATGACTGTGATCGTGACCGCGGTCATCCCGACGAGGATGATCGAGAGATGAAAGTGCGAGCCGAGAGTCTTGTACGCCTCTTCCGGACCGTAGGCCGAGGACGAGAGACCGTCGGCGCCGAGTCCCACCCACGCGAAGAAGGCGACGAGCGAGAGGTGATGAAAGATCTCGGGATCGTTGACGTCGCGCGGTGGTCCGATGATGAGACGACGAATCCTCTGGACGTTGCTCAACGTTCCGCTCCGCCGGCCGCGACGACGATGTCGAACGGCCTCTTCGCGCTGAGCAGCCGCTCGGTCGTGCCGCGTTTCAACCAGCGGAGCAGGCGTGGACGCCGCGAGCGGCCGATGACGAGCACGCGTGCATGCTCGCGATTCGTGAGATCGATCAGGGCGGATGCGATGTCGCGCGCTTCCTCGCAGACGAGACGGCCGCCGAGACCTGAGACCAGATCGGTGAGATCACGGGAAGGACCGCGCGCGATCCGCACGGCGATCCAGTCGAGATTGAAGAAACGGGCGATCCTGCGGCCGCGCGTGATGATGGCGCGGGCACGCTCGGGGTCGGCTGGTACGGCGATTGCGACACTCACGATCCGATTCTCTTCAGCGGGCCGAAAGAAGTCCGGAAGACGGGCGAAAGAATGTCGAAGGGGAGACGCGCCGCGACTGGGTAAGAAAGAAACCAAGGAACGCGATTCGCAAGCCGCCGTCATCCCGAGCGCAGTCGAGGGACCCGGGCGGGCGGTACGAATGACGCGCGCCTCTCACGCACGCGAGGTCCCTCGACTTCGCTTCCAAGAAACTCCCAGTGTTTATGCGGGTTTGAGCCGACCCAGTCCCTTCTCCCCCGCACGGGGGAGAAGGTGCCGAAGGCGGATGAGGGGGCTCCTGTTCGCGTGTTGCACGAA
>JACXTT010000784.1_pt1 | contig 54260 bp, 50 predicted proteins | sample 9270951 | NCBI WGS metagenome assembly JACXTT01 (sample SAMN15532306, study PRJNA645909) | rock metagenome | isolation source: weathered quartz diorite | place: Puerto Rico | collected 2017-06-21
TCCTTGACGCCCAGCGGGCCGAACTTCGCCAGCGACGGGGCCAGCATCTGTACGGAGCCGATCTGCAGGGCTTCCATTTCCTCTTTATCTTTATAGAGGGAGCTATTCGGGTAGACCTCGACCTTGACGCGGCCCTTGGTGCGTTGTTCGGCCAGCTCCTTGAAGCGTTGTGCGCCCTGGCCCTTCGGGGTATCGGGCGCCACCACGTGGCTGAATTTGATGACGATGGGTACCTCGGCGTTGCCGCCAGTTGCAAAAACCACGGCAAATACGGCGGCGAATCCCGCGACGATCTTGTTCATGTCTCCTCCTTTGAAAAGTTTAATCTGCTGATTTCTGGCGAATCAGTTCGACCGAAAAAATATCCTGCTTCGTGCGCGGCAACAGCTAATGCGGCAAACCGCAGGCGGGAAAATTGTGCCACCGGCGGCGCCCGCTTTGCCGGTCTAGCGTGAAATTCCGCCCACTTTGAAAGTGCGTTGAAAGAATTCCCGGGTCTGTTGTTGCATGGCCGCCAATCAACAACATAAGCGCGGCGATTGAAAGCGATTTGAAAGCGGTCCTGCCTACCATGATCGAGTCTGCGCCACGGACAAATCGGTAGCGGCAACTCGCGATAACAAGAGACCGGTGCGCCATCAGAGTCTCGCTGACATCAAATCATCCAAACTCAGGAGGAAGAAAATGCGTATATCCGTCATGCGCTCAGCAGTGCTGGGCGCGCTTACCGTCATGACCCTCGGTTCCGTCCCCGCGATGGCCGATATCAATGATGATCTTCGCGCCGAAATTTCCGCCCAGCGAGCGCGACTGGAAGCACTCGAAAAGAAACTCGATGCCGCCATGCGCGCCGCGCAGGATGCAAAAGCGGAAGCGAAGCAGGCCCAGCAGCAGGTACAACAAGTTTCGGCTGCGGCCCCCGCCGCCAAGAACGCAGCGGCCGTCGTACCCAATCCGGCCGGCGGCTTGAGCATGCAGTGGGGCAATAGCAGCGTTACCCTGTACGGCCTGATCGACGGGACCATCAGTTCAGTCAGCAATGCCAACGCGGCCGGCCAACGGGTGACCAGTTATCAAACCGCGTGGTTCAGCGGCGACCGCTGGGGTATCACCGGCAAACGCCAGCTGAGCGATAGCGGACTCAAGGCCATCTTCAAGCTGGAAAGCGAATATGAAATGGCCACCGGCAACGAAGATACGCCCGGCGTACTGTTTAATCGCGACGCCTGGATCGGTTTCGAGAGCGCTGAGCTGGGCAAGCTGACGTTCGGACGGCAAAACGCCCTGGCGCGCGACTATTCCGGCATCTACGGCGATCCCTACGGTAACCCGCGCGTCAATACCGAAGAAGGCGGCTATACCAACGTCAATAATTTCAAGCAGCTGATTTACTACGCCGCCAGTGCCACCGGCACCCGCTATGATCGCGGCGTGGTCTGGAAAAAGGATTTCGGCAATTTTATGGCCGGCGTCGGCTATCAATTCGGTGGCGTTGCCGGCGACTTTTCCAACGGCAGCACCAAGACCCTGGCTTTCGGCTATAACGGCGATGGCGACGTTTTCCATCTGGCGGGGTTCGTCAACAACTTCAACGTTGCCGGCCTGACCCACAAGGCGTGGTCCTTCGGCGGCAACGTGGCGCCCAGCAATCTATTCCGGATCCATGCCGGCTACTACGGCTATAACTCGGAGCAGGGTGGCGGCGTCGGCAACCGCAAGGACAAGGCCTATACCGTATCGACCAAGATCACCCCCGGTGGGGCGTACGATTTTGAAATCGGCTATCAGGTGCTCAAGGCGGTCAACGCCGGTGTGAACGGTTCCGGTTTCGTCCTGACGCCTTACGCCAACGCAGCCGGGGTAACCAAGGTCGCGAACGGCGACAAGAAGACCGCCTATGCGTCCTGGTTCTATCACTTCGACAAGATGGTCGAGGTCTATGTTGCTGCCGATCGTATGACCCTGACCGGCGGCTACAAGCTGGCTGTGACCAACGGCCGCCAGGACCAGACCGAAATCGGCGTGGGGATGCGGCTCAAGTTCTGATTCTCCGAACAGGCAGCCTGTAATCAAGGCCCGGCCGCGACATCAGTCGCGGTCGGGCCTTCACCCCATAGGACATAACCGCCGACGAGGAGAATCATGGAAACGATTCGGGGGACTTTTTCGCAACTGATCATTTGTGCGGGCCTGGCGCTGTCGGTGACGTTCACCGCGCGGGAGAGCTGCGCCCAAGCGGCTGCGCCCGCAAAGGAAATCCTGCTGGGCCAAAGCATGGATCTGTCCGGACCTGCCGCGCCGCGACAGAAGTTGGTCAAGGAGGCTGCCGACGCCTACATCAAATACGTCAACGCCCGCGGCGGCGTCAACGGGCGCAAGGTCCGCGTCATCACCCTGGACAACCACGGCGCCAAGGAGGATACGGTCACAAATGTGACCACGCTGGTGGAGAAAGACAAGGTGTTCGCGCTGTTCCTGGTGTCCGGCACCTCGAACGTGATCGCCGTCCTTCCTTATCTCGAACAGGCGCGGGTGCCCTTGTTCGGCGTCACGACCGGTTCCGTTTCCCTGCGCAAACCGCATCCTTATCTGTTCCACTACAAGGCCAGCTACGCCAACGAGACCGCGCGCATCGCCGAACACCTGGCATTGACCGGGATGTCCCGCATCGGCATCATTTATCTCAGAAACGGCTTCGGCAAGGAAGGTTTGGCGGCGGCCGAGGCAGGATTTGCGGCACGGAAGCTCACCGTCGTCGCCAAAGCCGACGTGGCCGAGGACGGTAGCGATGCCCCGGCGGCGGCCAAAATCGTTGCGGCGGGCAAACCGCAGGCCGTGGTGCTGATCAGCGTGTCGGGGCCGGCGCCGAAAATCGTTCAGGCCTATCGGGCGCTAGACGAGGATGCCTTGCTTTGCGGCCTGTCCGTTCTCAGCTCCGATGCGTTGTATGCGGCACTGGGAGACAAGGTGCGCGGCATGGTCATCACCCAGACCGTGCCCTACCCGTGGAGCGGCGGCGTCCGCGTCGTGACCAGTTACCGCGAGGCGATGAAGGCGGCCGGCGTCAAGGATATTTCGCCCGCCGGTTTCGAGGGATATCTCGCGGCGAGGATGTTGGTGGAAGCTCTGAAGATCGGTGGGAAGGACATGACGCGCGACAATTTTGTAAAAATCCTGGAAAACACCGGCGATCAGGATTTCGGCGGCTTCCATTACTCGTTTTCCGCCGGCAATCACGAGGCCACTCATTTCGTCGATATCACGTTGATCGGCAAGGGTGGAAAGCTGCTTCACTAGGACCGAATGCGAAGATGAGCGCAATATGAGCGCACTCGCAGGTCCCTATGGGGGTCCCTATAGGGAGGCGGATGACTTACGGCCTCGTGGACGCCCAAGTCGTCCAGCACCCTCCGGCGAGGTGAGGCCAATGCCCGCGCACGATTGGCCGGCCGAGGCTGACCTGCCGGGCCGATATCCGGTCGTGGCGGCGACCCCTCGGTACGATGGCAACGGCGCTTCGGGGATGTGAGGGCGAGGTTTTGCCATTTCCGCGCGTCGGAGCCCTCGGCGGCGATTCTCCTGCTGGGTGAACCTTCTAAGCGCGGCAAACCCGCCCAGGCCACCAATATGGAATGCAGCGCTCGTCGAGTGCGTAGATAATTCTATCCATGCGAATACTTTTGGTTGAGGATAATCGTCCGCTATCCACCTGGCTACAGCGCACGCTGCAGCGCGACCGCTATTCGGTCGATTGCGCCTACGACGGTGTGGAGGCCGAGCACCTGTTGCTGACACAGACTTACGACCTGCTGATCCTCGATCTGTCCCTGCCGCGCCTGGAAGGCTACGAGGTGTTAAAGCGCCTGCGCGCGCGCAAGGTCGATACGCCGGTGATGATCGTGACCGCGCACAACACCACGCGCAGCCGTATCGATGGCCTGGACCTGGGCGCGGACGACTACGTCACCAAGCCGTTCGACGTGGCCGAACTGGAAGCACGCATTCGCGCGCTATTGCGCCGCGCCGCCAAACAGCCCAATCCCCTGGTGCGCTGTGGAGCATTGGCCTACGACAGCAATTCGCGCGCGTTTTCGCTGGCGGACCGCGATCTGGCCCTGACTCGCCGCGAGCACGGTGTGCTGGAAGTGTTGACGCTGAAAATGGGCACGGCGATCAGCAAGCAGGCGCTGGCCTCGGCGGTGTTTTCCCTGGAGGAGGATGTTTCCGAGGACGCCATCGAGATCTACGTCCATAGACTGCGCAAAAAACTCGAGGGCGGCGACGCCGCCATCATCACCCTGCGCGGCCTGGGTTATGTGTTGAAACAAAAGAATGCGCTTTAAGAGCCTGCGCACCGAGCTGTTCTTCTGGGTGCTGGTGCCGCTGGCTTTCGGCGCCATGATTTCGGTCGGCTACAGCCTGTACGAGGCGCGATTGGTCGCCGCGCTGGTGCAGGAAAGAATGCTGCTGGGCTCCGCGCGCATGATCGCCGAGCAGGTGCACTACCAGGACGACGCCATCGTCGTACAGATCCCGCCCGCCGCGCTGGAGCTGTTCCAGGACGAGGGAAATCTCGACCACGTGTACTACCGGGTGACCTCTGCGGATGGACTGCTGCTGTCCGGTTACTACGAAATGCCCGTTTTCGACAAAAAGTTGCTGCCCGAGGAGCACGCCTTCCAGACGGCCACCATGCGCGGTGAATCGATTCGCATCGCCGGCTTCGCGCAGCCCCTGTTCGGCGCCAAGGACGATCGACCGGTGCTGATCGAGGTCGGGCAGACCAACCATTCCCGGGATGCGCTGGTGTGGCAGCTCTGGCTGAGCGATATCGTCGGGCAATTTGCGCTGTTGGTCCTGGTGGCGATATTGATCTGGCTGGGGCTGCGGCACGGCCTGTCGCCGCTCATGTCCTTGCGCGCGCAAATGCTGCGGCGCAAGCCCGGTGTGCTGGAGCCGCTGGAAACCGGCAGCGTGCCGGGTGAGATCAAGCCGCTGGTGCTGGCGGTCAACGACTATGTGCAAAGGCTGAACCACCATATGTCGGCGCACAGCCGCTTTATCGCCGATGCCGCGCACCAGTTGCGCACGCCGCTCACGGTCTTGAATACCCAGATCACCTTCGCGCTGCGATCGGGCGAGGCTGGTTTGAAGGAAGAGGCCCTGCGCGGCTTGCGCGATTCCATACAGTCCACCACGCGGCTGGTCGGCCAGCTGCTGACTTTCTCGGAGGCGGAAGCGGGCGTCGGCCCGCACGCCGAACAAAGCGCGATCGACCTCAACCAGACGGCAAAGGCAATTGTGGAAACGGTGGCGCTGCTGGCCGATCAAAAGCAGATCGACCTCGGCTTTGAGTCGTCCCTGAGCAACGCTACGGTGCGCGCCAACGAACATATGCTGTACAAAATGCTCGCCAACCTGGTCGAGAACGCGATCAACTACACGCCGGCGGGGGGCATGGTGACGGTGGAGGTGTCCGCCGGCCCTGATGGCGCCGTCAAGCTGGCGGTGGAGGACAACGGCCCCGGCATACCCGCCGCCGATCGCGAGCGCGTGTTTGAACGATTCGTGCGCCTGCCGGGCAGCGAGCATGAAGGCGGCGGGCTGGGCCTCGCCATCGTTCGTGAAGTGGCTAACGCTTCGGGGGCAAATGTAGTGTTAATGGACGGTGTGGCGGGCCGGGGATTGCGCGTCGAAGTTGTTTTTCCTGCTTCGGCCCCAGTGGGAGACGCCAGCGGCACTGGGCTCAGCGGGCCGCCGCCGTAAACTCGTTGGTGAAGGTCTTTGCCAGGTCGATGCTCTTGCCCTGCACCGAGCGGTTGGATCCCTTCATGATTTTCAGGACGGTGGTCGGCCCCGAAGAAGGCATGGTGCCGTCGGCGGTGAACATGGTCTTGCTGCGCGCCAGGGCCTGCACGTACATCTTTTTGTCGCCGGCGTAGTATTCCGGCGGCAGGACGTTGGCGATTTCTTCGGCGCTGTGGGTGTTGATGTGTTTCAGCGCTTTGACAAAGGCATTCACCAGCTTTTGCACCTCGCCGCGATGGGCATTCACCCAGACCGTGGGCATGTACAGGCAGGCGCCGGGATAGAGCCCCCCCAGCCATTTTTCGGTCGATTCCGGCGTGCGCAAATCGACCACAACGCGGGCCTCGCCGGCGCCTAGCAAGCGCGAGATGGTCGGCTCGGTCGTCATGCCCGCTTCGATCTTGCCTTGCTTCATCGCTGCGATAAAGGTTGCACCCGAGCCCACCGGCACCAGGGTTATGTCACTCACCTTTGCGTTGGCAGCCACCACCAGATACTGGGTGAGAAAGCTGGTCGAGGAGCCGAGCCCGGTCACCCCTACTGATAGCCCGCGCAGGTCGGCGGGAGACTGAATCTGGCGGTTACCCGCGGTTGCCGCCAGCAGAACCTCACCGGGCGCCTGGCTCAGCTGCACCACCGACAGCGCTGCCTTTCCCTTGGCCTGCAGGTCGATGGTGTGGTCGTAGAAACCGATCACGCCCTGAACGGAGCCGGATAGCAACTGGTTCTCGGCATTGACCCCGGAAGGCTCACTACGCAACTCAACATCGAGGCCCTGATCCCGGAAATAGCCGAGTTGCTCGGCCAGGGCGGCTGGCAGATAGATTTGTTTCTCGATGCCGCCGACCATGATGGAAATCTTGTCGCCGGCGACGGCGGGCAGGGATGCGCTGAGCGCAAGCGCGACCAGTGGCGCTCGCAAGGCCTTGCGAATGTTCACCCTCTCCTCCTGCGGAAAATCCTGCTATTTTTGGCCTTTGACAGGCACTTGTTCCCTTATGGTACTCGCGTCCCGCTTTCGGTTTGCTTACAATCCGGCGCCCTGCCGGGCCGCAGACACGGCCTATCGGGAGCCGGGCGGTGCGGCGTCTTTCGGTTTGCGCGTAAGCGGCAAGTTCGTATAAAACACGAAGAGCCCGAGCGTGGCGCCAAATCCAGCCCAAAGGCGAACGGCGGTATCCCCACCTTCCGCCCACCAGCGAAGGATGGGCCGGGCAAAGGTATCGCCGATGAGGGGGCTGGCGGCGCCGCCCACGGCGATCAGCATACCGATTGCACGCTGCACCCAGGGGGCTCGCGAAGATGACGCGGCGAAGATCAGCACCAGGCCGACAATGATGCGAACCGCCGTGGCGAAATAAAGCGCCGGGGGCATTTGCATGCCGCCAACGACGGAGGCAAATCCCGACGGGTTAATCAGACCGAAGGTGCCCTGTATCAGGATTAGGGCGCCGATCAGTGTGGCCAAGAGCTGCATTGCATCATCCTGCACAAGGGGCTAAATGGCGTCTGGCCCATTTAGCGCGGGTCGTCAAGCGAAAAGGTCCACCTCAAACTCTAGGAGATTTGCGTGAAATCTGCGTTAATTTCCATAGAGCATTGTGCGCGCGAAAATTGCGTATTGTTGTACGCAATTTTCCAGATTGTATTTGTTTATTCGAAAAACCCAATGAATTCAAAGGTCGTTCGACGGGCCGGGGATTTCAGATTCCGGCCGGAATTCGGTCTTTGGTTACTACGCGCTTCGGTGTTCCCCGATTTTCAATAGCTTCAGGGTATTCGTCCCCCCCGATTGTCCGATCGGTTCACCCATGGTGAGCACCACGATGTCGCCACGTTCCACCACGCCCCGTTCGAGCAGAACCTGCTCGGCTTCACGCAACAGCTTTTCCCGGTCGTGGCCCTCGTAGGCCAGGGTGAAGGGGCGCACGTCGCGCATGAGCGCACACTTGGTCAGCGTGGCTTCCTCGGGCGTGAGAGCGTAGATCGGCACCCCCGAATTGAGGCGCGACATCCAGAGGGCCGTCGAGCCCGATTGCGTGAGCGAGGCGATGCACTTCACTTTGAGGTGATGAGCGGTGAACAAGGCGCCCATGGCGATCGACTGGTCGACACGCGTAAAAACGCGGTCGAGAAATTCCCGGTCCAGCTTTACTTCGGCGCTTTTCTCGGCTTCCACGCAGATGCGCGCCATGGCTTCCACCGTTTCCACCGGATACTGGCCCGAGGCCGATTCGGCTGAAAGCATCACCGCATCGGTTCCGTCCAACACGGCGTTGGCCACGTCGGAAACCTCGGCGCGGGTGGGGATGGGCGAGGAGATCATGGATTCCATCATCTGTGTTGCCGTAATGGTGAGCTTGTTCATCTCGCGGGCATGGCGGATCATGCGCTTTTGCAGCGCCGGCACCGCTGCGTCGCCCACTTCCACAGCCAGGTCGCCGCGCGCCACCATGATGCCGTCGCAGGCCTTCATGATGTCGGTGAGCGCCTCGGGGGTGACCGCCTCGGTGCGTTCAATCTTGGCGATCAGCAGGGCGTGGCCGCCGGCTGCGCGCATCAGCTCGCGCGCCATATACATATCGGCGCCGGACTTGGGGAAGGACACCGCCATGAAGTCCGCGTTCAGGCGCGAGGCGGTCTTGATGTCTTCCATGTCCTTGGCGGTGAGTGGCGGCGCGGTCAGGCCGCCGCCCTTGCGGTTGATGCCCTTGTTATTGGACAGCACGCCGCCTTGCTTTACCAGGCAAATGATCTCGGCGCCCTTCACGCTTTTCACTTCGAACACCAGGAAGCCATCGTTCAGCAGCAACACATCGCCCGGCTTCACATCGTGCGGCAGCTCCTTGTAATCGATGCCCACCCGCTCCTGGTTGCCCAGTTCGCACTTGGCGTCGAGGATGAAGGTGTCGCCGGGCTTCAGGGTGATCTTGTTGTCGGCGAACTTGCCCACGCGGATTTTCGGGCCTTGCAGATCGGCCAGTATCCCGACGGTGCGGCCATGTTTGGCGGCCAGTTCACGGATCAGATTGGCGCGATTCAAGTGGTCGTCCGCCGTGCCGTGCGAGAAATTCATGCGTACCACGTCCACGCCGGCGCGGATCAGGCGGTCCAGGACTTCGGGCGAGGAGGTTGCGGGGCCTAGGGTGGCGACGATTTTGGTTGCGCGGGTCATTTCCTGTTTCCTTCAAATTGGCCGGACATATTCTTCTCCTTCCCTCGCGAACGTTGGGGAAGGGGTCGAGCAACACCCTTAATTTAGCGTGCGTCGAACTGAAATCATACTCGACTGAATCAGTGGTAGAGCTACCACCGCTTATTCGCCGGCGCGTTGCTCCAAAATCTCAACGGCGGGCAGGTTTTTGCCCTCCAGAAATTCCAGAAACGCCCCGCCGCCGGTGGAAATGTACGACACCTTGTCGGTAATGCCATATTTGGCGATAGCGGCCAGGGTATCGCCGCCCCCGGCGATGGAAAAGGCGTCCGATGCAGCGATAGCCTCTGCCAAAGCCTTAGTACCGCCGCCGAACTGGTCAAACTCGAATACGCCCACCGGCCCGTTCCAGACGATAGTGCCGGCCGCCCGCATGATGCTGGCCAGAGTAGCTGCGGTCTTGGGGCCGATGTCGAAAATCATGTCGTCAGCGGTAACGTCCTGCACCGGCTTGGTCACGGCAACGGCGGTAGCCGAAAACTCTTTGCCGCAGACTACGTCCACCGGGATGGGAACCGCCGCGCCGCGTTGCTCCATCATGGCAATGATTTCGCGCGCCTCATTCAGCAAATCCAGCTCGGCCAGCGATTTGCCGATGGGAAACCCCTTGGCCAGCAGGAAGGTATTGGCGATGCCGCCACCCACCACCAGCTGGTCCACCTTGGCGGCCAGTGTTTTAAGGATGGTGAGCTTGGTGGAAACCTTGGAGCCCGCGACGATGGCGACCAGCGGGCGCTTGGGTGCAGCCAATGCTTTGCCGAGCGCATCCAGTTCCGCCGCCAGCAGGGGGCCGGCGCAGGCGATTTTGGCGAATTTGGCGATGCCATGCGTGGTGGCCTCGGCGCGGTGCGCGGTGCCGAAAGCGTCGTTGGCGTAGATATCGCAAAGCGCTGCCATTTTTTTGGCGAGATCGTCGTTATTCTTTTTTTCGCCGGGATTGACGCGGCAGTTTTCCAATAGCACCACCTGTCCCGGCAGTATGCTGACCCCATCAACCCAGTTCTGCACCACCGGCACGGTGCAGCCCAGCAATTCCGCCATACGCATGGCGATGGGGGCCAGCGAGTCTTCGGCTTTGAACTGCCCTTCGGTGGGGCGGCCCAGGTGCGAAGTCACCATCACAGCGGCACCGCCCTTTAAGGCAAATTCGATGGCGGGGAGCGAGGCGCGGATGCGGGTGTCATCGGTGATATTGCCGGCATCGTCCTGCGGCACGTTGAGGTCGGCACGGATGAATACCCGCTTGCCGCTTACATCCTGTTCGGTAAGACGTTTGAAGTTCATGGGTTTCCGGTAGAGGAAGAGGCCTCGATTTGTTTGCGCCGCCCCGGCGTTTGCATGCGCATGGCAGTGAGATCGTCGTTGATCTTGCCGGCGGTGGTGGCAAACAGGAAGGGCAGAAAAGCATGGATCATGGCAGCGATGCCACCGATGGTCATTTTCAGACCGAAGCTGAGCGCAAAGCCTAAGTGCTCGAAATAACTTTCGTTGACCGAGTTAGGGTGCGCGGTGAAGGGATTTTTCACGAAGCTTCTCCTGATGCAAATACCTTGAGTCCAACGATGCCGGCCACGATCATCACCATGCAGGCCAGGCGAATAACGGCGCGCGATTCTCCAAACAAATACATGCCGGCAATAGCGGTGCCGACCGCACCTATGCCCGTCCAGACCGCGTACCCAGTCCCCACCGGGATGCTGCGCAGTGCGACCGACAGCAGCCAAACGCTCGCAACCATGAAGGCGATGGTGATAGCCGAAGGTACGGCGCGCGTAAAACCCTCGCTGTACTTCAGCCCCACCGCCCAGACGATTTCGCACAGCCCCGCCGCGATCAAGAGCAGCCAGGGCAGAGGCAGTGCGGCGGCATTCATCGCAGTTTGAGGCTTACTTCGCGCTCATCAGGGCAACGGTGGTGTCCAGCATGCGGTTGGAAAAGCCCCACTCGTTGTCGTACCAGGAGTTCACCTTGACCAGACGTCCCGAAACCTTGGTAAGCGTGGCGTCGAAGGTGGAAGAGTGGCTGTCGTGGTTGAAATCCACCGACACCAGCGGCGCCGTGTTGTAACCGAGGATGCCTTGCATGCCGGGGGCTTCGGAGGCGGCCTTCATGACGCTGTTTACTTCGTCCACGCTGGTGTCGCGCGCGGCCACGAAGGAAAGGTCGACGATGGAAACGTTGATGGTGGGCACGCGGATCGAGTAGCCGTCCAGCTTGCCGTTGAGTTCCGGCATCACCAGGCCGACTGCGGCTGCGGCGCCGGTCTTGGTGGGGATCATGGACATGGTGGCCGAGCGGGCGCGGCGCAGATCCTCGTGCATCACATCGGTGAGCACCTGGTCGTTGGTGTAGGCGTGGATCGTGGTCATGAGGCCGTTCAGCACGCCGATTTTTTCGTGCAGGGGCTTCACCAGCGGCGCCAGACAGTTGGTGGTGCAGCTCGCGTTGGAAATAATGGTCATGGCCGACGTGAGCACGTCGTGGTTCACACCGTAAACGATGGTGGCGTCCACGTCCTTGCCGCCTGGGGCGGAAATGATGACTTTCTTGGCGCCGCCCTTCAAGTGGGCCGAGGCCTTTTCCTTGGTGGTGAAAAAGCCGGTGCATTCCAGCACCACGTCCACACCCAGTTCGCCCCAGGGCAGTTGCGAGGGGTCGCGCTGAGCCAGCACCTTGATCTTGTCGCCGTTGACGATCATGGAATCGCCTTCCACCTTCACCGTGCCGGGGAATTTGCCGTGGGCGGTGTCGTGGCGCGTCAGGTGGGCATTGGTCTCGACCGGGCCCAGATCGTTGATGGCGACGATCTGGATATCGTGCTTCTTGCCGGATTCGTAGTGAGCGCGGAGGATATTGCGGCCGATACGACCGTAACCGTTGATGGCGACTTTGATGGTCATGATTCGATTTCCTGAGGGCGGGTGGAAAAAAGAAGCAGGTGAAACGTGAGAACATTACTTTTTTGCAATTTTACCGCATCGCACCCCCTCTCGTCCCCCTAGCGCCACGACAGCCAAGCGTTTTTCCTATGAGTTCTCCCCCCCGGCAGGTCACACCCAAGCAAGTCGTCATTGCGTCCAACAATGCCGGTAAATTGCGCGAATTCTCGCTGCTTTTGAAGGATTTCGATTTCGCCGCCGTGCCGCAGGCCGAACTGAACGTGCCCGAACCGGACGAGCCGCACGCCACTTTTGTGGAAAACGCCCTGGTCAAGGCGCGCAACGCCGCCCGGATCACCGGGCTGCCGGCGCTGGCGGACGATTCCGGCATTTGCGTGCCCGCGCTGGGCGGCGCGCCGGGCGTCTGGTCGGCGCGCTACGCGGGCGAACCCAAGTCGGATAGCCGCAATAACGAAAAACTGGTGGCCGAAATGTACGGCAAGGCTGATCGGCGCGCGTTTTACTACTGCGTGCTGATATTTCTCACCCACGCCGACGACCCGCACCCCTTGATCGCAGAGGGCGAATGGTGGGGCGAAATCCTCGAAACCCCGCGCGGCCAGGGCGGTTTCGGCTACGACCCGCACTTTTGGTTGCCTGAGCGCGGTATTACCTCGGCGGAATTGCCGGCCGAACAAAAGGCCAGCCTTAGCCACCGCGGCATCGCCTTGCGGGCGCTGGCCGAGATGCTGAGAAGCTCCAGCCGGTGAGGCCCTGAGTGCAATGAACGCCGTAACCCTATCGGGCCTGGGCCCGCCGGCCTTGAGCGCGCTGCCACCGCTGTCGCTGTACATCCACATTCCCTGGTGCCTGCGCAAATGTCCGTATTGCGATTTCAACTCTCATGAAATGCGTCCCAGGGATGGCAAATCCATTCCGCTGGTATCTGCGGACCATGCGCCCGGCGTGCAGGAAACCGAGAGCGAGTACATAGACTGCCTGATCGCCGACCTGGAATCGGCCCTGCCCAATATCTGGGGTCGACGCGTACACACGATTTTTTTCGGCGGCGGCACACCCAGCCTGTTTTCTGCCGCCGGTATCGACCGAATTCTTTCAGCGGTGCGCGCCCGGTTGCCGCTGGAGGCCGATGCCGAAATCACGTTGGAAGCCAATCCCGGTACCTTCGAGCAGGAAAAATTTCAGGGCTTCCGCGAGGCCGGGGTGAATCGCCTGTCCATCGGCATCCAGAGTTTCAACGCCGCGCATCTCAAGACCCTGGGGCGCGTGCACGACGATACAGAGGCAAGGCGTGCCATCGCCATCGCGCAAAACTGTTTCGATAACATCAACCTGGACCTGATGTTCGCCCTGCCTGGCCAAACCTTGGCCGAGTGCGAGCAGGATGTGGAAACGGCCCTTTCGTTCGGCACCAACCATCTGTCCATTTACCACCTGACGCTGGAACCCAACACCCTGTTCCACCGCTTCCCGCCCAAGTTGCCGGATGAGGACCTGGCGGCGGACATGGAAGAAATGATCGAAGCCAAAATGACGGCGGCGGGTTTTGGCCATTACGAAACCTCGGCCTACGCCAAACCCAGTCGCGAATGCGCGCATAACCTCAACTACTGGCGCTTTGGCGATTACCTGGGTATAGGCGCCGGTGCGCACGGCAAGATTTCTTTTCCCGACCGCATCACCCGTGAGATGCGCTACAAACAGCCGCGGGCTTATATGGAAAACGTGGCGAAGAGAACGGCTATTCAGGAACAAAAAGCGGTAACCCGCGCCGAGCTGCCGTTCGAATTTATGATGAACGTGCTGCGCCTGCGCGAGGGTTTCGAGCTGGCCCGCTTCACCGAGCGCACGGGACTACCGCTAACCGCCATCGCCCGCGAACTGGATAGCGCTGAGGCCCAGGGGTTGATTACGCGCGATTACACCAGGGTAGTGCCCACCGAGCGCGGCCGCCTGTTTCTTAATGATCTGCTGACGATTTTTCTACCGGCAGGGGACGAGCGCCGCGCCTGAGCGACCACTCGACGAAATTGAAAATCAGGGGCCGGACCAGATACAGCGCCGCCACCAGATAGAGTGTCTCCAGCATCTCGCCGAAGGCCCACATGCCGCTGGAGGCCGCCTGTTCCTTGATGATGTCCGCTATCGGCACACCACGGGTTTGCGATTGGTACCAGATCATCAGGTCGCGCTTGATGTCTATGGCCCAGGAAGCGGCATTCCAGATCGCGATGCACACCACCAGTTCGTAGGCGATGCGCTGGTACATTTTCAGGCGCGCCACGAAATTGGCGTGCCAGTCGCCCGGTTCCGGCGCCAGCTCGGCGAGCCAGCAAAGCACCATCAGGCCGAAGGGCCCGAACGGTGTCGCCACCAGCCACCACCAGCTTTGCCGCTTCGATACCACAATCAAAAAGCAGGCGGTGCACCAGAGGCCTAAAACGGCAAATCCGCCGGCCATGAACAGAAAGTTTTTGGCGAGGCTGATCAGCCGGAAATTTCGTCCGTAATCGGCCGTGCCCTGCGCCCATTCGGGATTGATAAAAGCCTGCAACGCGCCGGCCAGCACCACCAGCCCCGGGATCAGGACAATGGCGAGTACGGCGAGCGCATACGATTTCTTCGGCATGAGAAATATTCTCCGCCAAAGCGGGCAAAAAAATGTCCGTTTTTGGCCCTCAGCGGGGCATCGATCCCGCGATCAGGGGATGCCCGTCAACTGCCGGGGCAAGTGCTGCGGCCTTACTTGTAAAACGCCTCCACCTTACCTTTCAACTTGATCAGCAGGGGGTTGCCCCGACGATCCAGCGCCTTGCCCGCCGGGACTCTTACCCAGCCTTCGCTGATGCAGTATTCGGTGACGTCATTGCGTTCTTTGTCGTTCAAGCGGATGCCGATCTCGTACTCGAACACGGCGGCGTTGTAAAAGGGGCTTCGTTCCTCAACAGAGAGGTGATCGGGGAGGGCGGGGCGTTGGCTGGTTTCGTTCATAAAACAAGGTTCCGATAGTGAAGTTATGCAATCAGGTAGTCAGGCAATCAGGCAATTAGGAGATAGCGGCTTCGAGCTTTTGCTGTAGCTCAAACCACTTCCATTCCAGGGATTCTATTTCCGTCAGTACTTCGCCCTGGCGTTTGAGCATTTCCTGCAGCTGAGGCTTGTTTTCCTCCGCATAGGCCTCCTCCCTCGCGAGCCAGGCTTCGATATTTTCCTTTTCGGTGGTAAAGCCCTTCAGTTGCGATTCCAGGTCGCCCAGTTTTTGTTCCAGCGGTCTGCGCGCCGCGCTGTTTTTTTGCCGGGCTTCGGCCTCGATGCGTTTCTGTTCTTTGCGGTTGCCGGTGGCGGTCGGCGCAACAGTGGCGGGTGCGTTGGTCCCTTCTCGGGACACAGCCCTGGATTTCATGCGTTCGACTGCGTAGTTGCGCGCCCAGGCCTTGTAATCGTCCAGGTCGCCGTCGAATTCGCCGACCTTGCCATGCGCCACCAGCCATAGCTGGTCGGTAGTAGCTTTGAGCAAATGCCGGTCGTGGGCCACCACGACCAGGGTGCCGTCGAAATCCTGCAGGGCCTCGGCTACCGCCTCGCGCATATCGATGTCTAGGTGATTGGTCGGTTCATCCAACAGCAGGAGATTGGGTTTTTGCCAGACGATCAGCGCCAATGCCAGACGGGCTTTTTCGCCGCCGGAAAAAAGGCCGATAGGTTCGGTCACCCGGTCGCCGCGAAAATCGAAGCCGCCCAGGAAATCCCGGAAGTCCTGCTCGCGGGTCAGCGGGTCCTGACGCTTGAAGTGCTGCAGGCAGGATTCATCGGCGCGCAGCTGTTCCAACTGATGCTGGGCGAAGTAACCGATCTTGAGCCCCTGGCCCTCGTAGCGCCCGCCGCGCTTTACCGCCAGGGCTCCGGCCAGCGATTTCACCAGCGTGGATTTGCCCGCGCCGTTAGGGCCCAGGAGGCCGATCTTGTCTCCGTAAAACAGGCGCCACTCTACGCCGGTGAGGATGTCTTTAGATTCGTAACCGAGGTTGGCTTCCTTCAGGTGCAGCAGCTGGCGTGGCTTGTTTTCCGGGTCGCGAAACGCAAATTCGAAAGGCGAATCGACGTGCGCCGCCGCGATCAGCTCCATTTTTTCCAGCGTCTTCACCCGGCTTTGCGCCTGCTTGGCCTTGGTGGCCTTGGCCTTGAAACGGGTGATGAAGGATTGCAAATGCGCAATCTGCTTTTGCTGCTTCTGGTGCTGAGCCTGCTGCACAGCCAGTTGCAGGGCGCGGGTTTTTTCAAAGGCCGAGTAATTGCCGGTGTATTCGTTGAGCTTGCGGTTGTCGACGTGCACCACCTTGTTTACCACCGCATCCAGAAAATCGCGGTCGTGGGTGATCAGCAACAGCGTGCCGGAGTAGGCTGCCAGCCAGTCTTCCAGCCACATCACGGCGTCCAGGTCCAGGTGATTGGTGGGTTCGTCCAGCAGCAGCAAATCGGAGCGGCACATCAGGGCTTGCGAGAGATTCAGGCGCATGCGCCAGCCGCCGGAAAACTCCGCCACCGGTTTGGCTTGCTGCTCTTCATCGAAACCCAGGCCGGAGAGCATGGCAGCGGCGCGCGAGCGCGCCGTGTAGCCGCCGATGTGATCGTAGTGCGCGTGCAGCTCAGCGATGCGCTCGCCGCTTTCGTGGCCGCTTTCGGCCCGCTCGATTTCGGCCTCGGTCTCACGCAATTCGGTATCGCCGTCGAGCGCGAATTCCAGCGCGCTGCGGGTGGAAACCACCGCCTCCTGCGCCACGTGGGCGATGATCCACCGGGCCGGCATTTCCACCTCGCCCGAGTCCTGGTGCAACTCGCCGCGCAGCAGCGCGAACAGGCTGGTCTTACCGCAGCCGTTGGGGCCGATCAGGCCGACCTTATGGCCAGGGAATAAGGTGAGACTGGCGCCCTCCAACAGGCGCTTGACCCCGCGGGCGAGGGTGAGGTTGGTGATGCGAATCAATTGCAGCTTTCAAGAAAATGTTACACGTCGTAGTCGATGCTCAGGGGCGCGTGGTCGCTGAACTTTTCATCCTTGTAAATGGAAACCTTCTTGGCCTTGGCGGCGATGCCCGGCGTGGTGATGTGGTAATCGATACGCCACCCCACGTTGTTTTCGTAAGCATTGCCCCGGTTGGACCACCAGGTGTACTGGTCTGGTAAATCGTTTAACTTGCGGAAGGTGTCCACGTAACCCACTTCATCGAACAGCTTGGTCAGCCACTCGCGCTCCTCGGGCAGGAATCCCGAGTTTTTCTTGTTGCCACGCCAGTTTTTAAGGTCGATTTCCTTGTGGGCGATGTTCCAGTCGCCGACGATGACGAATTCGCGCCCGCTTTTTTTGAGCTTTTGCAAATAGGGCATGAAGGCTTCCATGAAGCGGAATTTCTTGGCTTGTGCCTCCTCAGAGGCTGAACCGGAGGGCAGGTACAGCGAAACCACCGAAAGATTGCCGAAATCCACCTGCAAATAGCGGCCTTCCGCGTCAATCCACTTAATCCCCGTGCCGATTTGAACGCGGTCAGGCTCTTGCTTGCAGTAAACCGCCACACCGGCGTAGCCCTTCTTTTCGGCCGGGTGATAAAAAGCGTGCCAGCCGGCCCAGGGACGCGCCTCGTCCGGTACATCCGATTCCAGCGCCTTAATCTCCTGGAAGCACACCACGTCGGGCTTGTGCTTTTTCAGCCAGGCGAACAGGCCCTTGCTGGTGGCCGAGCGGATGCCGTTGACGTTTACGCTGACGATACGCATGGAACCCTCATTGAATTTCACTCGGAAAACCGCGATTATGCGTGATTCCGCGCACGTACAGCCAACACCAGAGATAACCCCAGAGACAACCACCGCCCATGTCCGCTAACTTTCGTCAGCAATTTGTCGCCTTTGCCATCGAGCGTGGAGTACTGCGCTTTGGCGAATTCACCATCAAATCGGGCCGGCTGTCGCCGTATTTTTTCAATACCGGGCTGTTTGACGATGGCGCCTCTTTGCGGGCGCTGTCCAATTTCTACGCTGACGCTATTGTCGCCTCGGGCGTGCAGTTCGATATGTTGTTCGGCCCTGCGTACAAGGGCATCGTGCTGGCCGCCGTTACGTCGCTGGCGCTGGCCGAAAAGAACCGCAATGTGCCCTATGCCTTTAACCGCAAAGAAGCCAAGGACCACGGCGAAGGCGGCCTGCTGGTCGGCGCACCCCTCAAGGGCCGCGTGTTGATCATAGACGACGTGATTTCGGCCGGCACCTCGGTGCGCGAGTCGGTGGCCATCATCCGCGCCGCCGGCGCCGAGCCGGCCGGGGTAGTCATCTCGCTGGATCGCCAGGAAAGAGGCACTGGGGAACTGTCCGCCACCCAGGAGGTCTATCGGCAACACGGCATTCCGGTTGTCTCGGTGGCGGCCCTAGCCGATATCGTCGCCTATCTCTCCCAACGGGGGGACGAAACCGCTAAACTGGCGAAAATCGAGGAATATCGCCGTTCCTACGGTGTGGCCTGACCTTTTTGTTTTCACGCAGTTTCCACCCACGGTGCAAATGATCCGCGTACGCATCTTGCTGCTTTGCCTGCCCCTGGTGCTGGCCTCGCCCGCGTACGCCATGTTCAAGTGCGTAGACGAAAAGGGCGTCACCCACTTCGGTGACACCATGCCGCCGCAATGCGCGCAAAAATCCATCTCCGAAATCAACGCCGGCGGTTACGTGGTGCGCAAAATCGAGGCGCCGCCCACGCCCGAGCAGCTGAAAAAACGCGAGCAGGAAAAAGCCATCGCCCAGGCTGAGCACGCGCGTATCGAGGAGCAAAAGCTCAAGGACCGGGCGCTGCTCTCGACCTACGCTTCCGAAAAAGAATTCGACGCCATCCGCAACCGTGACCTGGCGCAGTTGGAAGGACGTAAAAAAAATCTGGTCAGCCGCGCCGAGAATCTCGACAAGCTGGCCGAAAAACTGGCCGGCGACATGGAGTTTTACCGTGCCGGCAAGAGCAAGGCCGGCAAGACCCGCGAAGTCCCGGCGCTACTGCAAGGCGATTACGACCGCGCCAAAAAGGACCGCGCCAACATCGACGAGGAAATCGCCCGCATCGACGCCGACAAGGCAGAGGTTTCCCAGCGTTACGACGTGGCCAAAACGCGCTTCAAGAAGCTGCAATCCGGCATGCCCATCGGCACCATCGAGGACGACATTCCCGGTCTCCCGCCGCAGCTCGTCGGCGTGTCGCAGCTGATCGCCGGCCGCACCCGAGGGTACACTCGCTGCCAGGGTCGCAGCTACGATTGCTCCATGGGCATTACCTACCAGTGTCCTAAGCCCGACAATAGCGGCACCGTTCCGGTGTATTGCCAGGAAGAGAAACGTCCGGCGGGCCAATAGATCTCCCATCGCCACAGGCCGAATCCGTTCATGTACATCCCCAAGCACTTTGACGAAAGCGACCGCGCGCGCGTCGACGCGTTGATCCGCGATTACGGCTTCGCCACCCTGATCGGCGCCAAGGGAGACGAGGTGCACGTGACCCATGCGCCCCTGATGTACGACGCCGCGAGCAATGTGCTGGTCGGGCACATCGCCCGCGCCAATCCGCACGATGCCGCGTTGGCCGACGGTGCGCGGGCGCTGGCGATTTTCCACGGCCCGCATGCCTACATCTCTCCGACCTGGTACGTGGACGAAAACCCGCGTGTACCCAATGTGCCCACCTGGAATTACGCGGCCGTGCATATCACTGGCACGGTAAAGCGCATCGACGACGAGCACCGCAAATGGGATATCGTCACCGCCCTGTCCGCACAATACGAGGCCGCCAATAGTCCGCCCTGGGACCCCCGCAGCGAGGGCGACCACAAGCCCAAGCTGGGCGTCATCGTTGGTTTCGAAATTGCCATCGACAAGGTCGAGGCCAAGTTCAAGCTCTCGCAAAACCGCTCTGCGGCGGATCAGCAGAGTGTGATCGCCAAGTTGTCGGAATGGTCGCACCCCGATGGCAAGGCCATGGCGGAGTTGATGCGCGGGAATTTGGCCAAGCCAAAGTAAGGTCACCCGCCCCCGCGAAGGCGCCCCACAGGGATTCCCTTCGGTTCAGGGGCCTAAGTTAGGCCGTTAGACGAAGCAAAATTGGGCCCCCGCCTTCGCGGGGGCGGGGACTAAACGAGTTTCTTGCGCAGAATCTCGTTAACCTGCGCCGGATTAGCCTTGCCCTGGCTGGCCTTCATCACCTGGCCCACCAGTGCCTGCAAAGCCTTTTCCTTGCCGGCCTTGAATTCCTCCACCGATTTCGCATTGGCTGCGAGCACGGCGTCGACGATTTTCTCAATAGCGCCGGCGTCGGAGACCTGCTTCAGGCCGCGTTTTTCGATGATGGTGTCCGCGTCCCCTTCGCCGGTCCACATATAGCCGAATACTTCTTTGGCCATTTTTGAGGAGAGTGTGCCATCCGAAAGGCGATGGATCAGTCCAGCCAATTGCCTGGCGCCGACTGGCGAAGCCGAGATGTCCTTTTCTTCGCGGTTGAGCTGAGACGCTAGTTCGCCATTGATCCAGTTAGCCGCCAATTTGGCATCACCGCCGGCGGCGACGACCGATTCAAAGAACGCTGCGGTGGCTCGCGAACTCGTCAGCAATCCAGCATCATACGAGGACAAACCGTGTCCCGTTCTTAAACGTACAAACATGACCTTTGGGAGTTCCGGCATTGTCGCCCGGACGTCTTCAATGTCCTGCTGCGAAATCATCAGCGGCAACAAATCCGGATCGGGAAAATAGCGATAGTCCATCGCATCTTCCTTGCTGCGCATGGAGCGGGTCTCGTCGCGGTCGGCGTCGTACAGGCGCGTTTCCTGCACCACCTTGCCGCCGTCCTCGATCAATTCGATCTGGCGACGTATCTCGTACTGGATGGCGCGTTCCAGAAAACGGAAGGAGTTCACGTTCTTGATTTCGGCGCGGGTGCCCAGTTTTCCATCTCCCTTTTTGCGCACGGAGACGTTGGCGTCGCAGCGAAACGACCCTTCCTGCATATTGCCGTCGCAAATGCCGATCCAGGTGACGATGCCGTGCAAGGCCTTGGCGTAGGCCACCGCTTCGGCGGCTGAGCGCATATCGGGCTCGGAGACGATTTCCAAAAGCGGCGTGCCGGCGCGGTTGAGATCAATGCCGGAAACCCCCGGCGTTTCCAGCCCTTCGTGCAGCGACTTGCCGGCATCTTCTTCCAGGTGCGCACGAGTGAGGTGCACGGTCTTGCTGGTCTCTCCCACCTGGATTTCCACCGTGCCGCCGGTCACCACCGGTAACTCGAACTGGCTGATCTGGTAGCCCTTGGGCAGGTCGGGATAAAAGTAGTTCTTGCGCGCGAACACCGAGCGCCGAGCGACGTTGCGGTCATCCCCGCCGTTGACGGCCAGGCCGAACTTGATTGCGCATTGCACCGCCGCCTGATTCATCACCGGCAGGGTGCCGGGAAGCGCCAGATCGACCACGCTCGCCTGCGTGTTGGGTGCGGCGCCGAAGGCGGTAGAGGAACCGGAAAAAATCTTCGAGGCGGTGGACAGCTGGGCGTGCGTTTCCAGGCCGATCACGACTTCCCAGTCAGACGCGCTCATGACGAGCCTCCTGAGGGGTGAAGCACATGCCAGTCGGTTGCCCGCTGATAGTGATGGGCCGCCGCCAGCATGCGCGCTTCGTCAAAATGATTGCCGATGATTTGCAGCCCCACCGGCATGCCACCCTCGCCAAAACCGCAGGGCGCCGACATGCCGGGCAGCCCTGCCAGGCTCACGCCCAGCGTGAAAATGTCTTCCAGGTACATGGACACCGGGTCCTGGGACTTTTCGCCGAACTTCCAGGCCACCGTGGGGGCCACCGGGCCCATGATGAGATCACAGGAACGGAAGGCCTCTTGGAAATCCTGGGCAATCAGGCGCCGGACCTTTTGCGCCTGCAGGTAGTAGGCGTCGTAATAGCCGTGCGAAAGCACGAAGGTGCCGGTAAAAATCCGCCGCTTCGGTTCCGCGCCCAAGCCCTGGGCGCGCGAGCGCTCGATCATTTGCGTGAGGCCGTCGTAATCGGCGGCGCGGTGGCCGTAGCGCACACCGTCGAAGCGCGACAGGTTGGAGGAGGCCTCGGCCGGGGCGATCACGTAGTAAGCCGGGATCGAAAGCGTAGTCCGCGGTAGTGAAATTTCTACCATTACAGCGCCCAGCTCTTCGAACTTGGCCAGCGCTGCTTTGACGGCAGTGGAAACGTCCGGGGCCAGGCCGGGGCCGAAGAATTCCTTGGGTACGCCGACACGCAACCCCTTCAGCGGCGCCGAATCGGCCGCAGCCGTCCGGACCTGAAATTCCCGCCAAATCGAGCTTTTGGCGCGCTTATCGCCGAATTCGCCCCCCAGGCTGGTCGAGTCGCGCGCGTCGTGGCCGGCCATGGCCTCCAGTAATAGGGCGCAATCCTCGGCGCTGGCCGCCATCGGCCCGCCTTGGTCCAGCGAGGAGGCAAACGCCACCATGCCGTAGCGCGAAACCCGCCCATAGGTGGGCTTGATGGCGGTTACGCCGCACATGGCGGCCGGCTGGCGTAGTGACCCGCCCGTGTCGGTGCCGGTGGCGGCGGGGGTCAGGCCGCCGGCGACTGCCGCCGCAGACCCTCCCGAGGACCCGCCCGGTACGCGAGCCTTGTCCCAAGGGTTTCTAACCGGGCCGAAGGCCGAGTTTTCGTTCGAGGAGCCCATGGCGAACTCGTCGCAATTGAGCTTGCCCAGGCAAACCATGCCGGCCGCCCGCAGTTTCTCGACCACGGCGGCGTCGAAGGGCGAGGTGTAATTCGTCAGCATTTTGGAGCCGGCGGTCGTGTGCCAGCCCCGGGTAACGAAAATATCCTTGTGCGCCACCGGAATGCCCAGCAGGGGGGCGGGGTCCTTGGCAGCCAGCCGCCGGTCGGCGGCCTCGGCCTCGGCCAGGGTCAGGGCCTCGTCCACGTGCAGGAAGGCGTTCAGGTCGGTGCGGCTGGCAATGGCGCGCAGGCGGTCCTTGGCCAGCTCGACGGCGGACAGCTGGCCGGAAGCCAGCGCTGCCCGCAGCATGGTCAATGTAGGGCGAATGCTCAATCCAGCACCTTGGGCACCAGAAACAGGCCGTTCTCGGCCTGCGGGGCGTTGGCCATATTGGCTTCACGTTGGTCGGTTTCGGTGGCTTTGTCCTCGCGTAGCGGCAGCGGTAGCTCTTCCAGCACCGCCAGAGGGTGCGAGAGCGGCGCCACCCCCGTGGTATCGACCGCCTGTAGCTCCTCGATCAGGCTGAAAATGCCCTTGAGCTCGGGCCCGAGGCGAGCCAAATCGGCGTCGCTGACTTCGATACGCGATAGATGGGCGATGCGGCGTAATTGCGCGGCAGTTAATTCCATGGCTTTTGAGATCGGGCGGGCCGAGATCGGGGGAAATCCGGGTTCGGCAGCGGTTGTGAAAACCATCAGGATTTCGCCATCATTTGATAGCTAACTCCTGCTATTTCCCTAGCGCCTAGGGTATCATAGGTCGCTCGTAAAAGAGGTGGCGTGCGAGGACGGAGCGACCACCACTTTGCAGGTTTGCCGACGGGGTCGGCAGTTGAAGTCAACAATTCAAAAATTTGAACTCGCGTTCGATGATGGCGACGGCGCCGCAGTAATCGGACGTTTGGAAAGGCAACATGTTTTTCTCGAAGTTTCTCTCCACCGATCTCGCGATCGATCTCGGCACAGCCAATACTCTTATCTACGTCCGCGGCAAAGGCATCGTCCTCGACGAACCCTCGGTCGTCGCCATCAAGCAGGAAGCCGGACCCAATTCGAAAAAGACCATCCAGGCGGTCGGTCAGGCTGCCAAGATGATGCTCGGGCGCACGCCCGGCAACATCACCGCCATCCGGCCCATGAAAGACGGCGTGATCGCCGACTTTCACACCACCGAGCACATGCTCAAGTTTTTCATCAAGAAGGTGCACGATGCGCAGTGGTACCGGCCCAGTCCGCGCATCGTCATCTGCGTGCCCTGCGGTTCCACGCAGGTAGAACGCCGCGCCATCAAAGAATCTGCCGTCGCGGCGGGCGCCTCGCAAGTGTTCCTGATCGAAGAGCCGATGGCGGCCGCCATCGGTGCGGGCTTGCCCATCGCTGAACCTACCGGCTCCATGGTGGTGGACATCGGCGGCGGCACCACCGAAGTGGGCGTGATCTCGCTGGGCGGCATCGTTTACTCCGCCTCGGTGCGGGTGGGCGGCGACAAATTCGACGAAGCCATCATCAACTACATCCGCCGCAACTACGGCATGTTGATCGGCGAATCGACCGCTGAAAATATCAAGAAGACCATAGGCTCGGCCTTCCCCGGTTCGGAAGTGCGCGAAATGGAAGTGAAGGGCCGCAATCTTGCCGAAGGTATTCCGCGCTCCTTCACCATTTCTTCCAACGAAATTCTGGAAGCGCTCACCGATCCGCTCAACTCCATCGTCTCCGCGGTGAAATCGGCGCTGGAACAGACGCCGCCCGAACTGGGTGCCGACATCGCCGAAAAAGGCATGGTGCTGACTGGCGGCGGCGCGCTGCTGCGCGAACTGGATCGCCTGCTGGTGGAAGAGACGGGCCTGCCGGTGATCGTGGCCGACGATCCGCTCACCTGCGTGGTGCGGGGATCGGGGCGCGCGCTGGAAGACATGGACAAGCTCGCCAGCGTATTCACCAACGAGCCTTGATCGCGTCGAGAGGTATTGGGCGACAAAATTAAATGGCCGCCTATCAAGAGAATTTCTTTACCCGCGGGCCCAGCCCGTTAGCTCGTGTCACGTTTTTTTCGCTGGTCGCCATCGTCATCATGATCGCCGACCATCGCTTCCAGGCGCTTTCGGCCGTGCGCACCACGATATCCGCGGTCATCACGCCCATTGAGCGCGCCATCATGCTGCCGGGCGAGGTTGCACGCCGTGTCGGCGGCTACTTTGCCGATCAGCAGCAACTCGTAGCGCAAAACCACGCTCTGGAGGCCAAGGTGCTGGAGCTTTCCGCTGCCGGCCAGCAGGTGCGACTCATGCAATCCGAGCAGGGTTATCTGGAAGGCCTGCGCGGCGCGCAGGCGCGCTTCGGCGGGGGCGGCGTGATGGCCGAAATCGTCCGCGATGCGCGTAACCCGGCCGCGCGCAAAGTCGTTCTCGATAAGGGCACCTCCGGCGGCATCAAGGCCGGGCAGGCGGTGATCGACGGTTCGGGCGTGGTGGGCCAGGTGACGCAAGTGGGCGTCACGTCCTCGGAAGTCACGCTCACCACGGAGAAGGACCAGTCGGTGCCGGTCATGGTGGTGCGTAACGGCCTGCGCGCGGTGGCCGTCGGCAGCGGCCGCGAAAACCTGATCGACGTACCGTTCATCCCACTGGGTGCGGACATCCAGTCGGGCGATGCGCTGGTGACCTCGGGCATTGACGGCACTTATCCTGCCGGCCTGGCCGTCGCCACCGTCACGCAGGTGGACAAGAACCCGGCGCTGCCCTTCGCGCGCGTAACCGCACAGCCGGTGGGCGCGCCTGATCATCATCGCTTCGTCATGGTGCTCACGCCGCGCGAAATGCAGGACTATCCGCGTCCCGACTTCGGCAACCTCAAGCCGGGCCAGCCCGGCAATAAACGTCGGGGCGGCAGATAAGCATGGATCTCTCCCCCATCTCCCGCACGCCGATGCGCCCGCCCACCCCGGCGCGGGTGCTGATCGGCTCGCTGGCGATTGCGCTCGTCATCAATCTGCTGCCCTGGAGCGGCCTCGCCTTACGCGTGCATCCCGATTTCGTGCTGCTGGTGCTGCTGTATTGGACCGTGCACGAGCCGCGCAATATCGGCCAGGGGTGGGGCTTCGCCTTCGGCCTCATTATGGACGTGGCCGATAGCGTGCTGTTGGGCCAGCACGCCATGGTCTATGTCGCCGCGATTTTTATCGGCCAGTTATTGCGCCTGCGTATTTTGCAACTGACCGTGTTCGAGCAGGCCCTGCACGTGGGCGCCATCCTGCTGGTGGCGCAGTTGGTGGGCATCTTCCTCAATTTCTCGCTTGGCCGCGCCTTTCCCGGCTTTTCCCTGATCCTGGCGCCGGTGCTGGGCGCGCTCGCTTGGCCGCTCCTGAGCTTTTTCATCACGCGACCGCGTTTCCAGCGCCAGCGCGGCAACACCACCACCATCGCCTAGGCCGCGCGGAGACCAACAGGGCGTGGGAACCACCATCAAGAATCGCGAGGCGGAACTGAATGTGTTCCGCGGCCGCATCCTGTTTGCCGGCATCGCCATCATTCTGGCCTTCCTGTTGCTGGCCGGGCGCATGGCCTGGCTGCAGGTGTTCCAGCGCGACCGCTATCACGCGCTGGCCGAGGCCAACCGCATCTCGGTAGTGCCGGTGGTGCCGAACCGGGGATTGATTTTGGACCGCAACGGCGAAGTGCTGGCCGCCAACTACTCCGCCTACACTCTGGAAGTCACTCCTTCGCGCGTGGCTAATCTGGAAGCGGCGCTGGACGACCTCGCCGCCGTGGTCGATATCCAGACCAAGGACAGGCGCCGCTTGAAACGGCTGATGGAAGAAAGCAAAAATTTCGAATCGCTGCCGGTGCGCAACCGCCTGTCCGACGAGGAAATCGCCCGCTTCGCCGTCAACCGCTACCGCTTCCCCGGTTTTGAAATTCGCGCGCGCTTGTTCCGCAACTATCCACAGGGCGAGGTGGCTTCCCACGCCATCGGTTTCATCGGCCGCATCAATGTGGCCGACGTGAAAAAACTCGATGCCGCCAATCTCACCGCCGCTTACAAGGGCACCGACCATATCGGCAAGCAGGGCATAGAGGCCAGCTACGAAAGTGTCCTGCATGGCATTACCGGCTCCGAGCAGGTCGAGATCGACGCCGGCGGCCGCGCCATCCGCTCGCTGTCCAAATCCGAGCCCACCGCCGGCAACGATCTAACCCTCACGCTGGATATCAAGTTGCAGCGCGTGGCCGAGCAATCCTTCGGCGACCGGCGCGGCGCACTGGTGGCGCTGGACCCCAATACCGGTGAAATCCTGGCGCTGGTGTCCAAGCCCGGCTTCGATCCCAGCCTGTTCGTCGACGGCATTGATCCGCAAAACTGGGACCTGCTCAATAACTCACCCGACAAGCCCCTCTTGAACCGCGCCCTGCAAGGCGCCTATCCGCCGGGTTCCACCATCAAGCCCTTTCTGGCCCTGGCGGCGCTGGAATCCGGCAAGCGCACGCCCACGCAAATCACCCACGATCCCGGCTACTTCAACTTTGCCGATCACCGCTTCAACGACGATCAGGTGGGCGGCCACGGCGCGGTCGATATGCACAAGGCCATCGTTGTGTCCTGCGACACCTATTTTTTCCAGCTGGCCTCGGAAACCGATATCGACAAGACCGCCGAATTCCTCGGCAAGCTCGGCTTCGGCGCGCGCACCGGCATCGACATAGACGGTGAAAAGGAAGGCATCCTGCCCTCGCGCGCCTGGAAGGAAAAAGCCTTCGCCAAGTCTCCGCCGGTGCAGCGCAAGTGGTACGCCGGCGAAACCATCTCCACCGGCATCGGCCAGGGCGCCAATGCTTTTACGCCCATGCAACTCGCGCACGCGGTGGCCATCCTCGCCAACGACGGCGTGTCCTACAAGCCGCACCTGATCCGGCAAATCACCGATTCCACCACCGGCAAAAAAACCGGGGTTGAGCCCACCATCGACCGGCAGCTCGATTTGAAAAAGGCCAATATCGAGATCATCAAGGAAGCGATGGCCGATGTGCCCAAGGCCGGCACCAGCGCCAGCGCCTTTCGCAACGTGGGCTACGTCAGCGCCGGCAAGACCGGCACCGCGCAGCTTTTCAGTTTGAAGGGCGAGAAATACAACGCCAACCGCATCGGCGAGCATTTGCGCGACCATGCCTGGTACATCTCCTACGCTCCCGCCGAAAAGCCCACCATCGCCATCGCCGTGTTGGTGGAAAATGGCGGCAAGGGCGCACAGGCGGCCGCGCCCATCGTGCGCGAGGTATTTGACTATTACTTGCTGAAAAAAATGCCCGATCCCAAGAAACCTGCGGCGGTGCTCAGTGGCGATTAGAACCGCGATCGACTTCCTGTTCGACCGCGTCACACGCCGTCTCGACGGCCCGTTGATGGTGGTGACGGTGGTGCTGGCCGCCATTTCGCTGACGGTGGTGTTTTCCGCTTCCGGTGGCGTCACCTTCGACCGCATGCTCGGTCAGCTGCGCAACTTCATGGTGGCCTTTGTCGCGCTCTGGATCATCGCCAATATCCCGCCACAGACGCTGATGCGCCTCGCCATCCCGATTTACGTGGTGGGCCTGAGCCTCCTGATCGGCGTGGCTCTGTTCGGCGAAGTGAAGAACAACGCGCGGCGCTGGCTTAACCTGGGCTTTGCCACCATCCAGCCTTCCGAGATCATGAAAATCGGCGTGCCCTTGCTGCTGGCCTGGTATTTCCACCGCAAGGAGGAGGGGCTTTCGGTCAAGGACTACGCAGTGGCCGGGTTGATGCTGATGCTGCCGGTCGGACTGATCGTGCGCCAACCCGATCTGGGCACCGCCATCCTGGTTTGTGCTTCGGGGGCCTTTGTCATTTTCTTCGCAGGTCTATCCTGGAAGATCATTATTTCCGCAGCGGTCAGCGGCGCCGTCGCCGCGCCTTTTCTATTCGAGCGCCTGCACGATTACCAAAAGAACCGCATCCTCACCCTAATCGACCCCATGCAGGACCCGCAGGGCGCGGGTTACCACATCATCCAGTCCACCATTGCTCTGGGCTCGGGCGGCATCCTCGGCAAGGGCTGGCTTTCCGGCAGCCAGGCGCAACTCGATTTCATTCCCGAGCGCTCCACCGATTTCATCCTCGCCGTATTCGGCGAGGAATTCGGCTTGATCGGTAACCTATTGCTGATGACGCTCTATCTCATCATCATCGGACGCGGACTGATGATTTCCATGAACGCCTCCACCACTTTCTCGCGCCTGCTGGCGTCCACCATTACGCTCACTTTCTTCACCTACGCCTTCGTCAATATCGGCATGGTGAGCGGCATCCTGCCGGTGGTGGGCGTGCCGCTACCGCTGATGAGCTACGGCGGCACCGCCATACTTTCCATGTGCGTGGGCTTCGGCATGCTGATGTCGATTTCCACCCACAAACAGTTGGTAGCGACATGAAACACCGGGCCGCAATCGCGTGCGCGCTGGTGCTGGCAGGCTTGTTGGCGGGCTGCGGTAGCACGCCGAAAAAAGTGGCGCAAAGCAAACCGGCCCAGTCGAATACGGCGGCTCCTGGCACTCCCTCAGCGCCGAGTGCCTCTGGAAAATATTATCTGGACGACGGCCCCGGCGATAACGTGCCTGCCAATATCGACAAGATTCCCGACGCCGTGCCCAAGCACGAGCCCCTGCACCGCGGCGCCAACAAGCCCTACACGGTGTTCGGCAAAACCTATGTGCCCAATGTTTCCACCCAGCCCTTCCGCCAGGAAGGTGTGGCCTCCTGGTACGGAAAAAAGTTTCATGGCCAGATGACCTCCAATGGCGAGATCTACGATATGTACGCCATGACCGCCGCCCATCCCACGCTGCCGCTGCCCTCCTATGCGCGCGTCACCAACCCGGCCAATGCCAAGTCGGTGGTGGTGCGCATCAACGACCGCGGGCCCTTCCACTCCGACCGTATCATCGATCTCTCCTACGCGGCTGCTGCCAAACTCGATCTCGCCCGCAAGGGTAGCGGCCCGGTGATCGTGGAGCGCGTGTTTGCAGGGGACATGCTGGTTGCTGCGCCGCCGCCGGCCATATCCATCCCCACCCCGGCTATTCCTGTCCCGGTGCCAAAGCCGCCGGCTGCGGCTGCCGCCGCCACCGCCGCTACTACCACCATTGTTCCCTCCGCGATTGCCAATGCGCCGGTGCCCGCACCCGTGAACATCCCGCCCGCTTCCACCCTGGTGCCCGAAGCGCGCGGCTTTTACCTGCAACTGGGCGCATTTGCCTCCATGGAAAACGCCGAAGCGTTCCGCGCGCGCATGACCCGCGAAATGGACTGGAACCGCGAGCCGCTGCTGGTGACCTACAAGGACGGCGTATACCGCGTACGCATGGGCCCCTACGCCAGCAAGGACGAGGCCGACGCCATCGCCGCGCAGGTGAAGTCCGCCCACGATTTTTCTCCCGTGATTATCAAACCATAAAGCCAATCGATAATGAAATTTGACCGCCGCTTCCGTAGCGCCGTTTTCTGCGCTTTTTCCTTTGCCGTCGCTTTTTTTGCAAGCAGCGTTTTCGCGCAGACAACCACCGTTGCCAACGACGTGCCCGCGCCGCAAGTGAGCGCGCGCGCCTTTATTCTGTACGACGCCATGAGCGGCCAGGTGCTGGCGTCCCAGGCGGCGGGCGATCGTTTCGAGCCCGCCTCGCTCACCAAAGTGATGACCGCCTACCTCACCTTCCAGGCGCTGAAGGACGGCAAGCTGAAGCTGGAGCAGACCTTGCCGGTTTCGGAAAAAGCCTGGCGCGCCGAGGGTTCGCGCATGTTCATCGACCCCAAGCAGACGCCGACCGTGGAAAACCTGATCCGCGGCCTGATCATCCAGAGCGGCAACGATGCCTCGATTGCCCTGGCTGAAGCCATTGCCGGCAGCGAGGAAGCGTTTGCGCAAATGATGATGAAACAGGCGCAGAAGCTCGGCATGAAAAACACCAACTTCGTTAATTCCACCGGCCTGCCCAATCCCCAGCATTACTCCACTGCCGAAGATCTCGCCCTGCTGGCCAACGCCATCATGCGCGACTTCCCCAGTGAAGTCGGTTATTACAAGGAAAAAGAATTCACCTGGAACAAGATCACCCAGCCCAACCGCAACCGCCTGCTGTGGCTGGACCCGACCGTGGACGGACTGAAAACCGGTCACACCGAAGCGGCCGGATTTTGCCTCATCGCCACTGCCAAACGTGGCGAGGGCGACAAGGCTCGGCGCCTGATCGCCGTGGTGCTGGGCACGTCCAGCGACGTGGTGCGCGCCCAGGAAGGGCAGAAGCTTTTGAATCACGGTTACCGCGTGTTCGACGCTCAGCGTCTTTACAAGAAGGGCGACATCATCGCCACACCGGAAATCTTCAAGGGCGAGCAGAACACGATCAAGCTCGGTTTCGACCGCGACATCTGGCTGACCCTGCCGCGCGAAAAATTCCAGGGCCTGAAGGCCACACTGGTGACCTCGCAGCCCCTGATCGCACCCTACTCGGCGGGCCAGAAAGTGGGGATAATGAAGCTAACCAAGGACGACAAGCCCGTGGCCGAAGTGGCTGTAGTGGCCCTGGAGGCGGTGCCGACGGCGGGCGTGTTGGGCCGCGGCTGGGATGCGATACGCCTCATGTTCAAGAAATAACCGTACCGGTAAAGGAATAACCATGACTGCGATGTGCCTGCCCACCGTTTATCTCAACGGCGAATTTCTGCCTTTTGAACAGGCCAAGATTTCGCCGCTGGACCGCGGCTTTGTGTTTGCCGACGGTATTTACGAAGTCATCCCCATTTACGCCGGTAAGGCGCTGCGCTTTGCCGAGCATATGCGCCGCCTCGGTAACGGCCTGGCCGAACTGTCGATCGACAACCCCTACAGCAACGAGCAGTGGGAAAAGATTCTCTATACCCTGATCGAAAAGAACGGCGGCGGCGACCTGGCGGTGTATTTCCAGGTCACGCGCGGGGTCGCCAAGCGCGACTTCGGCATGCCCAAAGGGCTGCAGCAGACCGTGTTCATGATGGCCAACCCCCTGCCTTTGCCGAAAGCGGCAGTCTACGAAAAGGGCATCGCCTGCGTCTCGCTGGACGATTTCCGCTGGGAGCGCGGCCACATCAAATCGGTGGCCTTGCTGGGCGCGGTGCTATTGAAAAACGAAGCCACCCAGGCCGGCGCCGATGAATGCGTGCTGTTTCGCAATGGCCACCTGACCGAATCCTCGGCCTCGAACATCGCCGTGGTCAAAAACGGCGTGATCCTGTGCCCGCCGCTGGACAACTTGATCCTGCACGGCATCACCTATGAGCTGATGATAGAACTTGCGCAAAAAGCCGGCATGCCCCTGGAAATCCGCCGCGTAAAGCGCAAGGAAGTGCAAACCGCCGACGAACTCCTCATCACCTCCTCCACCAAGGAAGTGGTGCCCATCACCACCCTGGACGGGAAGCCGGTTGGAAACGGCCAAACTGGCCCCATATTCAAGAAACTTCATCAACTTTTCCAGGACTACAAAAAGTCGCTGTCCGCCGCTATAGTGGAAAAAACGGCCCGGGCAGCCGAGTAGCGAATCTATGAACGAGCAAGCCAAATCCATAGGCGACGGCGAAGAAACGCTGTTGAAATTTCCCACCACGTTTCCCATCAAGGCCATGGGCAAGCGGGAGGACGGCTTCGCCCAGACGGTTTCGGACATCGTCAAAAAACACGCGCCCGACTTCGACCCCGCCTCCCTGGAAATGCGCCCCTCCAAGAACGGCAACTTCCTATCGGTGACGGCTACCATCAACGCCCAGTCCAAGGCGCAGCTGGATGATATTTACCGCGAACTCACCGGTCATCCTTCGGTGTTGATGGCGCTGTAATTCGGTGTTGATGGCATTTTAGGTCAGGCCTTAAAAAGACCTGCCCCCGCGCAGGCGGGGGCCTAATTTTGAACAAAACTTGGGCCCCCGCCTGCGCGGGGGCAGGTGCCCCTAACGTGTCTGGCGTCCCTCAAATAAAACACCTCGGCCGCGTAGACTACGAGCCCACTTGGCGAGCCATGCAGGCCGCCAACCGTGCGCGCAGCGCCGATACGCCGGACGAATTCTGGCTGCTGGAACATTCGCCCGTGTTCACCCTGGGCCTCGCCGGCAAGCCCGAACACGTGCTCGCCCCCGGCGATATCCCGGTCGTCAAAATCGACCGCGGCGGGCAGGTGACTTATCACGGCCCCGGCCAGTTGGTGATTTACCTGCTGCTGGACGTAAAGGCCCTGGGCTATGGCGTCAAAGAACTTGTGCGCAGAATCGAGCAATCGCTGATCGATTTGCTTGCAGAATACGGTATCGAAAGCGTGCGCAGGGCGGGTATGCCCGGTGTTTACGTTCCGCTCCCCTCGCCCGTTTACGGGAGAGGGGCCGGGGGAGAGGGCACTAGTTATCGAGGCTACGCCAAAATCGCCGCCATCGGCCTGAGGGTTGCTCGCTACGCCACCTACCACGGGCTATCGCTGAATGTGGATATGGAGTTGGAACCGTTTTCCCGCATTAACCCCTGCGGCTATGAGGGCTTGGCCGTCACGCAAATGCGCGATTACGGGGTGAAAGATACAATGGAGGAGATCGGCGAAAAGCTGGTCACCCAACTGCGCAGAAATTTGTACGAGTAGCTTTTAAGGTATCTCCCATGGCAGAAGCCGGCGTCAAACAAAAATCCGAAGCTAAAACCGCGCGCATCCCCATCAAGGTGGTGCAGGTCGAGCGTTTGCGTAAACCCGAGTGGATTCGCGTCAAGGCAGGCTCCACCAACTCGCGTTTTTACGAGATCAAGCAGATCCTGCGCGACGCCAAGCTGCACAGCGTCTGCGAGGAAGCATCCTGCCCCAATATCGGCGAATGCTTCGGCAAGGGCACGGCTACCTTCATGATCATGGGTGACCTCTGCACCCGCCGCTGCCCGTTTTGCGACGTGGGCCACGGCCGGCCGCTACCGCTGGATGCAGACGAGCCGCGCCACCTGGCCGAAACCATCGCCAAACTGAAATTGAAATACGTGGTTATCACCAGTGTGGACCGCGACGACCTGCGCGACGGCGGTGCCGAGCATTTCGTGAACTGCATACGCGAAACCCGTGCGCTATCCCCCGGCACGCAAATCGAAATCCTCACCCCCGACTTTCGCGGCCGCCTGGACCGCGCGCTGGGCATCCTGCGCGCCGCTCCGCCGGACGTGATGAACCACAACCTCGAAACCGTGCCGCGCCTCTACAAACAGGCGCGCCCCGGCTCCGATTACGCGCATTCGCTGAAGCTCCTGAAAGACTTCAAGGCCGAGCACCCCGATGTGCCCACCAAAAGCGGCCTGATGGTGGGCTTGGGTGAGACCAACGAGGAAATCCTCGAAGTGATGCGCGACCTGCGCGCCCATAACGTCGATATGCTCACCATCGGCCAATACCTGCAACCCTCCGGCCACCATCTGCCGGTGCTGCGCTACGTGACCCCGGATGAATTCAAAATGTTCGAGGCCGAGGCCGCCAAGATGGGTTTCATGCACGCCGCTTGCGGGCCTATGGTGCGTAGTAGCTACCACGCGGATCAGATGGCGCATGAAGCAGGCGTTGCCGGCAGCCCCACGTTGTAAGCAGGTACTGCTCAAAGATCGCCATGGGGATTGTCGGACGTTTCGATTCGGCGTAAATTAGTCGCTCGGGACTTCAGCAGACTCCCGGCTTAAGGCGGTGTCCAACTCGCCCAAGTTCTGCAGAACTACGCATTGGGCATTCTCATGGACACCGCGGATCGTTCGTATCCCTCACCTTGGCCCGCTGCGGCCATCGGGTCGCGTCCGGCCGTTATCGAATGGCGGGCATCGCAACCTTCGTCCGGCCCGTTCGGCCCGATCGCAATCGTATGAGGAGATATTGAGATGACTTCCGTCGCCCTGTTGTATCCGGGTGATCGCGCCATGCGCGATCGCAGCGAACCGGCAGAAAGCCGCTTCGCCGCCCTGTTCGACGCGTTCGCTGCTGCGGGCGTGGCCGCCAAACCGGCGGTTTATCACGACGATTTCGCCGACGAGGTGGCTGAGCAGCTGCGCGGCGTAGATGGCGTCCTGGTATGGTGTAATCCGATCGAGGCCGGACGGCGACGCGACCGGCTGGACGCGATGTTGCGCGAGATTGCAAAAGCCGGCGTCCATGTCAGCGCACACCCGGACACGATTCTGCGGCTGGGAACCAAGGATGTGCTGGTCGACGTGCGTGATTTGCCGTTTGGCAGCGATGCGATACGCGTCGATAGCCTGGCGCAACTTACTGGCGAGCTGCCAGCAAGGCTGGAGCATGGCGCGCGCGTCTTGAAGCAGCACCGCGGGCACAGCGGTATCGGTGTCTGGCGCGTGGAGCGCATTGCCGATTCGCCGTTGCTGAAAGTGCGTCACGCTCAGCGGGGCAGTGAGGAGGAGCGAATCGATTGGCCCGTCCTGCTGCAGCGCTTGGCGCCGTATTTCGAGCCGGAAAACGGCGGGCACATGATAGACCAGGCCTGGCAGCCCCGGCTGGTCGACGGGATGGTGCGTGCTTACCTTGTTGGCGACAGCGTAGCCGGCTTCGGACATCAAGCCATCAATGCGCTGTATCCCGCCGTTCCGGACGGACCCGCGCCGGCTGCGGGGCCAAGACTTTATCATCCTGCGGACCAGCCGCAATTCCAGGCGCTGCGGCGCCTGCTGGAGACCGGATGGATCGAGCAGCTCAGGCAATCAACAGGGTTGACGCGCGAGCAACTGCCGCTGCTATGGGACTGCGACTTCATGCTGGGGCAGCCCAGCGCGGAACAGCCCGATCGCTATGTGCTTTGCGAGATCAACGTCAGCAGTGTCTCGCCATTTCCGCCCTCGGCGATAGCGCCGCTGGTGGCGGCCACCAAAGCGCGATTGCTTGTGCGCGGGCGCTGAGTCCGGCCTTACACGCATCGAGGGGCGCTTGTAACCTACCTGAACGGGTAGGAAACGTGTCCAAGTTTTGCGTACCCAGCCCTGCCTAGGTCAGACGACTCGCGTAAAATCGCCGCATGAGTACCCTGCCTGCCAGCCCGCCTTCCGGCGCGCTCACTCTCGGCCACGACCCGCGCGAAAACGAGACCGTTTTTCGCCAGTTGCTGGAGTCCTCGGCCGACGCGGTCGTCACCATGGACGCCGAGGGGCTGGTCGTGAGTTGGAACCGCAGCGCCGAGCTGATGTTCGGCTGGTCATCGCAGGAGGCGGTCGGCAAGCGCCTTTCTGAATTGATGATTCCGCCCGAGCATCGCGCCGGTCACGAGGCCGGTCGCGAGCGGGTGCTGGCCGGCGGCGAAACCAGGCTCCTCAATAAACGCGTTGAATTGACGGCGCTATGCAAGAACGGGCGCCTCTTACCCATCGAGCTTTCCGTCTGGCCCATCAAGCTGGACCGCGGCACCATGTTCGGCGCTTTCGTGCGCGATATTTCCAAGCGCCGCGCGGCCGAAACGGCGCTGAAGAGTTCCGAGCAGCGCCTGCAGCATGTCATCGACAATGTGAGCGAAGGTATCCTGGTGGTGCAGGGCGGCAGCATCGTCTTCGCCAACCCGCGCATCGAGCACCTCACCGGTCGCGGCATCGAGCAACTGCGCAGCATGCCCTTCACCGAGGCTATTCATCCGGATGACCGCGCCATGGTGCTGGATCACCACGGCCGCCGCTTGCGCGGTGAATACGTAGAGCCGCGCTACAGCTTCCGCCTCGCCAAACCTTCAGGGGAGGCGATCTGGGTGGAACTCTCCGCCGTGATGATCGAGTGGGAGGGCCGCCTCGCCACACTTTCCTTCATTACCGACATCACCGAACGCAAGCGCCTGGAAGACAGCCACAGCCAAAGCCTGGCCGAGCGCGAAACCATCCTGCAGACCTCCATCGTCGGCATCGCCTTTCTGAATCCGCAGGGCCGCGTGCACTGGGCCAACCGTGCCGTCATGCAAATGTTCCGTGGTCAGGAAATCAATTACGTGGGCCACTCGCTGGAGCAGTATTACCCCTCGCGCGAGGTCTATTTGCAGACCGGGGCGGCGGTGAAGGACGCCGTCACCAAGGGTGGCGTGTTCGAAACCGAATTGCAAATGCGCCGCTGGGACGGTGCCCGTTTCTGGGCCTATCTCTCCGGACGCGCCGTCAGCGCCGGCGATCTGTCCCAGGGCACGGTGTGGGTGATCATGGATATCACCGCGCGCAAGCAGCTCGAAGAAAATCTGCGCGCGTCCAAAGAGCAATACCAGTCGGTGGTCGATAACGTCACCGCCGGCATGACGGTGGTGCAAAACGGCAGGTTCACCTTCGTTAATCCGGCCTTCCTGTCGCTGGTGGGCTACGACAGCGAACACGTCATCGGCATGGATTTTGCGCCCATCGTCTATCCGGACGATTTGTCGCTAATCATGAACAACCGCGAGCGGCGCCAGGCCGGAGAAGCCTTTGAGTCCAAGCTCGATTTTCGGGTGGTTCACAAAAACGGCACACCCATCTGGGTGCAGGCCTCGACCGTGGTGGTGGACTGGATGGGCGAACCCGCCACACTCAGCTTCCTGTCCGACATCACCCAGCGCAAAAAAGCAGAGGAGGACATCCGCGTTTCCATGGAAAAGCAGCGCGAACTGAATCATCTCAAGTCGCGCTTCGTGGCCATGACCTCGCACGAGTTCCGCACCCCGCTGGCCACCATCCTGTCCTCGGCGGAGCTACTCAAGTACTACAGCGACAAAATGCCCAAGGAAGAACGCGCCGAGGTGATCGACAGCATCGAAACCGCCGTGCGGCGCATGACCAAGATGCTGGACGACGTGCTGCTGATCGGCAAGGTGGAAGCCGCCAAGCTCGAGTTTCATCCCAAGGTGGTGCCGCTGGAAGCCTTTTGCCTGTCCATACTCGACGAGGCGCGCGCAGTGGTGGCCACGGCGGCCGCCACCCAGGGCGGCGCCAAGGTCGATATCGCACTGGAGCTGGAAAACGGCGGCCTGCAGGTGCTGATCGACGAAAAATTGATGCGCCACATCCTCGGCAACCTCCTGTCCAACGCCATCAAGTATTCGCCGCAGGGCGGCACGGTGCGCTTTGCCGCCGCCTGCCGCGGGACCGACCTGGTTTTCAACGTCACCGATCAGGGCATAGGCATGCCCAAGGAAGATTTGCCGCGCCTGTTTGAATCGTTCTTTCGGGCCAGCAACGTCGGCAACATCGTCGGCACCGGGCTGGGGCTCGCCATCGTCAAGCATTCCGTGACCCTGCACGGCGGCCGCATCAGCGTGGACAGCACGCTGGGTGTCGGTACCAGTTTCGAGGTGGTGATCCCGGCCGCGCGCTCCCTGCCGGCGGGCGAAACCACCCTGCCGCTGTTTGCCGACAAGGCGGCGCCATGAGTGAGGCTGATAGCAAAGGCAATAAGCAAATCCTGGTCATCGACGACGAGGCGTCGATACGCGCCAATGTGCAGCGCGTGTTGCGTATGGAAGGCTACACGGTGCGCGAAGCGGAAAACGGGCTCGTCGGCCTCGCCAGCGCGCGCGCCAATCCACCGGACCTGATTGTTTGCGATGTGATGATGCCGGAAATGGACGGCTTCGCTGTGCTAGTCGCCTTGCGCGCGGACCCCGCCACTGCATCCATCCCGCTGATTTTCCTCACCGCCAGCGCGGAGCTGGACGACCAGCGCTTCGGCCTGGGCCTGGGTGCGGACGGTTACCTCGCCAAGCCCTTCAAGCTGCACGAGTTGCTGAACCTGATCCGGCAAAAGCTGGAGGAATAAGCGGGAGCGAACATGACAGCGGGCGCCCTGAAAATTCTGGTGGTGGAGGACGAACTCACCATTCGCAACAACCTCACGCGCATGCTGGCGCTGGAGGATTTCGAGGTGCTGGGGGCGGAAAACGGCCGCGTCGCCCTGTCCCTGGTACACGAGTTCAATCCCGACCTGATTTTGTGCGACGTGATGATGCCCGAGCTGGACGGCTTCGGCGTGCTGACGGCGCTACGCGAGGATGAACGCACCGAAGGGATCCCGCTGGTGTTTCTCACCGCGCTGGACGACCGCGAAAACCTGCGCCGCGCCATGGGCCTGGGCGCGGACGATTACGTCACCAAGCCCTTTACCCGCGACGATGTGTTGCAGGCGGTGAATGCGCGCCTGGCGCGCGCCGCCGCCGCCCGCCGCCGCGAGGCGCAGCGATTGAGCGAGCGCGAAGACCAATTGAAGCGCATGTTCCAGAAGTCGATGATGGGCGGCACCCAGGACCTGCCCAGCGTGGAACCGCCGGAAACGCGGGCCACCGAGGTGCGCGAGGCCACGGTGCTGTTTTCCGATATTCGCGGCTTCACCACCATTTCCGAGCGGCTCAGCGCGCAGGAAGTGGCCGAGTTGCTCAATAGCTACTTCGCCGCCGTGTGCGAGCCCATCCTGAAAGCGCGCGGCGAGGCGCTCAAGTTCATCGGCGACGGCGTGATGGCGGTGTTCAGCGATGCGCGTGAAGGCGCCGAAGACGGAGCGGCCCGCGAACAACCCCATGCCTATCGCGGCCTGCAGGCGGCGCTGGGCATGACCCTGGCCGCGCATCGCTTCGGCGAATGGATGGCGCAGCGCTTTGCCGATCGCGGTCTGCCGGCCTTCGCCATCGGCGTCGGTGTGCATAGCGGCCAGGTCATGATGTGCCACCTGGGCTCGGGTGAGCGCGGCGAATTCACCGCCATCGGCGACACCGTCAATCTGGCTTCGCGTCTGGAAGGCAAGACCAAGGAACTGGGCTGGCCGGTGGTGGCCAGCCTCAGCACCCTGCACGCCGCCGGCCACGGCATTGAGTTCGGCGAATTCGAGACGCTGTGGGTGAGGGGACGCGCCACGCCAGTGGACGTGGTGCAGATTACCGGCATCGAAGTCAGCTCCGACGCGGCCGATCACCGCCAGGTGGAGCTGGCCTCGGCGATACGCGAGGCGCTGCGCAGCAACGCCGAGATCACCGGGCGCGCCGTCAAGGCGGCGCTGGAAAGCACCCATCAGATGGACGTGCTGCCGCAATCGGCCGAGACCTTTCTCGACAAGGTGCCCAAGGTCAAGGGCTACAAGCTGATGAGAAAGCTGGGCGAGGGCGGCATGTCCGAGGTGTTCCTGGCCCGGCGCGACGCCGACGGCGCGCAGGTGGCGCTGAAGATATTGCATCCGCAGGCCGGCGAAGCCGGCGACCCGGCCGATCTCCTGGCGCGCTTCATCCAGGAATACGCCATCATTTCGCAAATCGACCATCCCAACGTGGTGCGCATTTTCGATCAGGCGTTTTCGGATGAGCTCGCCTATATCGCCATGGAGTATTTCCCGGCGGGCGATCTGCGCCGCGCCATTAGTGCCGGCATTCCGCCGCGTCGGGTGATCGAATTCGTGGTGCAAATCGGCCGCGCCCTGGGCGAGGTGCACAAGCAGGGCATCGTCCACCGCGACCTGAAACCCGATAACCTCATGCTGCGTAACGACGGCAGCATCGCCCTGGTCGACTTCGGCGTGGCCAAGCGTGCGCGCGAATCGCTCACCACCACCCGCCACGGCCTGGTGGTGGGCACGCCTTACTATATGAGCCCCGAGCAGGCCTCGACCGGCGCGGTCAGCAGCAAAAGCGATCTCTATAGCCTCGGTGTGCTGGCCTATGAATTGTTCACCGGCGACAAGCCCTACCAGGCCGACAATATCGAGGGCCTGATGCGCCTGCATGTGAATGCCGAGCTGCCGAAACTGCCTACCGCGCTGGCGCAATACCAGCCGATGATCGACAAGCTAATGGCCAAGGACCCCTCACTGCGTTTCCAAACCGCCGAAGAAGTGGTCCGCTTTGTGAGTTAGGGTAGGGCCGGTACGGCCCGCCTGATACACAGTAGCTATTAGTAATAAGGGCGACCATCTTCCCGGGTCGAGCGACCCACTTCCACCTTCTCACCTTTCTCCGCTTTTCCTCTCCCGTCCCTTTTTCTGCTCCCTCCCGCCGGCGTAACGCGCTTCCGGGCGGCCACCCCCAAAGTGCGCCAAAACGCGCCCAAAAAATAATTGCAATTGCTGTTGCAAATGAGAACGATTCTTATTTATACTTTGGTCAGGATGAAGCGCTGGCTGTAGTTAGCGGTGATTTGCAGGTGGTTTGCCGCTCTTTGCGGCGACATGGCCGCCAGCCGCTTCTTCAAAAGAAATGCCTACAACCAACAATAAACGGGAACCCCTCACCATGAACCGCCGTAAACCTCTCGTCCTCGCGCTGCTCGGGCTTTTTGCGGCCCCCGCCGTCCTGGCCCAGCAAACCATCGAACCCCTGGGCGCCGACGCCCCCCCCGCGGGTCAGAGCCAGCCGGCGGCCGATGGCAAGCCGGTCACCAAGCTGCGTGAAATCGTGGTGACGGGTGAATACGACAAGGACAATTTCAGCACGCCCAAAAACTCCATCAGCCGTCTGGCGCCCGATCCGCGCGATGTTCCGCAGTCGGTCACCGTGATCAACAAGGCCTTGATGCAATCGCAGGGCGCCAACTCGCTGGCCGACGCGCTGCGCAATGTGCCGGGCCTCACCATCGGCGCGGCCGAAGGCGGGCAGATCGGCAACAATATCAATCTGAACGGATTCTCGGCGCGCACCGACGTATTCCTGGACGGCGGCCGCGACCGCGGCCAATATTTCCGCGATACCTTCGCCCTGGATGCGGTTGAAGTGCTGATGGGGCCTTCGTCCATGCTGTTCGGGCGCGGGTCCACCGGCGGCGTCATCAACCAGGTCACCAAGAAACCGACGTTGACCGCCGCCGCCGAAATCTCCAGCGCGGCCACCAGCAATGGACTGGTGCGCGCCACTGCCGATTTCAATCATCCGCTGTCGGAGACTTCCGCCTTTCGCGTTGCCCTGATGACGCAAAGCGGCGACGCCACCAGCCGCGATCAATCGCGCCTGCAGGATTCCGGCATCGCCCCCTCGTTCAAAACCGGTATCGGCACGCCCACCGAAATCACCCTGTCTGCGCTCTTGCTGCATAACCGCGACATGCCCGACTACGGCCTGCCGCCGCTCAACGGCGCGCCCGCCAATGTGAACCGCGACGCCGCCTACGGTTTCACCGACGATCGCACTATCCAGGAAGTGACCGCGCTCACCGCCATCGTCGAGCACAAGATCGATGCCAAGTCCTCGCTGCGCAATCAAACGCAGTACAACCGCGTGCACACCGATGCCATTGAGACCGCGCCCAACACCATCGGCACCGTTACCGCCGCAGGTTTCGTGGTACTCAATCCTTCCGCCACCAGTAGCCTGCCGCTTTCCCAGCTTTGGGTACGCCAGCAAAGCCACGACCGCGACATTCACGATACCTCGATTTTCAATCAGAGCGAATGGACCACACGCGTCGGCACGCCAGGTGCGGAGCATACGCTGCTGACCGGCATAGAATTCGGCCGCGACACTTATAACAATCAGAACTACGCGCGTAACGGCACCTGCAACGGGGTCGCCATGCAGGCGGCTGGCGCCACCACCGGCTATGTGGTGTGCGAGCCGCTGCTTACGCCGGTCAACACCACCTCGCCCACCACGGTGCCGCGCAGCATCACCAATCTCGCCACCGGCTCGGCCAATTCCCAGGCGGCCTACATCAACGACACACTGGCTCTGGGCAAACAGGTCAAGCTGATCGGCGGTGTGCGTTACGACCGGTATTCGGCCAGCATCGCCAACTCCATCAATCTGGTTAACACCAAGGGCAATACCACGCTCGCCAACGCCGACCAGTCAGTCGACTACACCAGCGTGCGCCTGGGCGCCATCTGGCAGCCGACCATCACGCAGTCGCACTATCTTTCGTACAGCACCTCGTTCAACCCCTCGCTGGAGCAGCTGGTTTCCACCACCGGCATCAGCACGCCGCTGCCGCCGGAAAAGAACAAGGCCTACGAGCTCGGCACCAAGTGGGACGCAGAGAGCGGCGACTTCGCCGCCAACGCCGCGGTGTTCCAAATCACCAAGTTCAACGCGCGTTCGCAAAACTCGGACGGCACCTTTATCGCCAGCGGCACCATCCGCGTGAGTGGTGCGCGCATCGGCGCCTCCGGCCGCTTCGCCAAGGACTGGCAAGTCTTCGCCGGGTACACATATCTGGACGCCAAGATCGTCGACGCCATCGCCGTCGGCACCCAGGACAAAATACCCACCAATACGCCCAAGGGCTCCGCCAATCTCTGGACCACCTGGGCCTTTATTCCGCACTGGGAAGTGGCGGGCGGTATGGCTTATGTATCATCGCGGTATGCCAATAACACCAACACGGTTCAAGTGCCCAATTACGTGCGCTGGGATGCGTCGCTCGCCTACCGGCAAAGGAATTTCGACGTGCGTCTGAACGTTTTCAACCTGGGCAACAAGAATTACTTCGACCAGCTGATCCAGTCGGATGGCGGTCGTTCTGTGCCCGGTATGCGCCGCAGCGCCATGCTGAGCGCCAACTACCGCTTCTGACGCGCCGGCAGGAAATGCAATGCTGATTGCCGTTCCCGATGTACTTACCTCCGCACAACTCAGCGAGTTGCGCGGGCGGCTGGATGCCGCCGGTGAGGCTTGGGTGGACGGCCGCGTGACCGCCGGCTACCAGGGAGCGCCGGTCAAGTTCAACCAGCAGATCGAGGAGCGCTCGGAAGTGGCCGCCGCCTGCCAGCAGCTGGTGCTGGGTGCTCTGGAGCGAAATCCCCTGTTCGTCAGTGCGGCGCTACCCAATATCGTCTATCCGCCCATGTTCAACCGCTACGGCGAGGGCATGAACTTCGGCCCGCACGTGGACGGTAGCATTCGTCTGCATCCGCGCACCGGGCAAAAAATCCGCACCGATATTTCCGCCACCCTGTTCCTGTCCGATCCGTCCGAATACGATGGCGGTGAACTGCGGGTGGAGGACCAGTTCGGCGCGCACAGCGTCAAGCTGGCCGCCGGTAGCATGGTGGTGTATCCCGCCAGCAGCCTGCATCACGTCACCCCGGTGACGCGCGGCACGCGGGTGGCGTGTTTTTTCTGGGTGCAAAGCCTGGTGCGCGACGACGCCCAGCGCGCCCTGCTGTTCGAAATGGACGGCGCCATTCAAACCCTGAACCAGACCAACGCCGACGAAGGCGCGCGCCGCAAGTTGATCGGCGCTTATCACAACCTCCTGCGCCAATGGGGCGAAACCTAAGGGCGAAACCTGATGGACGATCTCTCTCTGCCCGGCCCGGGCAACTCTGCGTCCGCCGCTGCACGCACGCCTGCTGATGTTGCCAAGCCGTCGGCGCAGCGCATTGCCTTGGTCTTATGGCTGCGCAAAACCCATGGCTGGATCGGCCTGTGGGGCGCAGTGCTGGGGCTCACCTTCGGTATCAGCGGCATCTGGCTCAACCATCGCGCCGTGTTGAAATTGCCGCCGGTGGCGCAGCAACGTGAATCCATCGAAATTTCCCTGCCTATTCCTGCACCGGAAAATGCCGAGGCCATGCTGGTCTGGTTGCGCGGGTCGCTGCACCTGGCGGATGGCGCCGGCACGGTGCGGGTTGAAAAGGCCAAGGCGGTGCCATGGGCTGAAAAGAACGCCGATGCCAAAGCGACCGCGCCGCTGATGCAGCCCGAGCACTGGACCTTCAATTTCGCCACACCCGATGTGATCATCCAGGCCGAGTACTGGATGGGCAATCAATCGGTGGGCGTGCGCACCACCCGCAACGGCTTCATGGCCACGCTCATGAATTTTCACAAGGGCGTGGGCATGACCACGGCGTGGATTCTGCTGGTCGATACCCTGGCCGGCAGCCTGATCCTGCTGTCCCTTACCGGCCTGCTGCTGTGGCTGCTGACCCACCGCAAAAAAGTCGTGGGTGTCGCGATCACGGTCCTGTCGTTGCTCGCGGCGCTCGGGATCATCACGGTCTCGATGCAAGTCTGATCGCCGCTGGCCTGTGTGTGAGGTACTTTCCCCGCTAAGCGTCTGTCAGATGCGGCCGCATCACTTCCATCAACCAGGCCATGAATACCTGCACGCGCTTGGGCACGTGCCGACGGTTTGCGTATAGCAGCGACACCGGCATCGGGTTGGCGCGATATTCGGGCAACACTTCCCTAAGTTTGCCGCTGTCCAGCAGAGGCCGCATGCCCGACTCCGGCGCCTGGATGATGCCGAGCCCGGCGAGACAAGCCGCCTGATAGGCGTCGGAATTGTTGACGGTGAGAGCACCGTGCATTTCCACGAAGCGGGTCTCGCCGGTCTGATCGAGGTATTCAAAGCCAGGCGATTTGCTACCCAGCGTAGGCACGTAATGCACCAGGCGATGCGTGGCCAGATCGCGCAGCGTGCGCGGCGTGCCGAAGGCGGTGAGATAGTCGGGGCTCGCGCAGTTGAGCAGGCGAAACGCGCCCAGTTGTCTGGCCACCAGGCTGGAATCGGCTAGTGTGCCTACGCGCAGCACGCAGTCGAAACCCTCGCGCACCAGATCGACGCGCCGGTCAGTGCTGCTGACTTCCACACTGAGCCGGGGGTGCGCCCGCATGAATTCCGGCAGGCGCGGCAACACGATATTACGCGCGGCGCCGATTGGCATATCGATGCGCAGCCGACCCTGCAAATCAGCCGTGCCGGTCTGGAACATGGTCTGCAATTCCTCCACGTCCGCCAGGAGATCCTTGCAGCGCTCGTAATAGGCCTGGCCGTCGGGGGTCATTTGCACCCGGCGCGTGGTTCTTTGCAGGAGCTGGGTGCCGATTTCGCCTTCCAGCTTGCGCACCGCCGTGGAAATGCTGGCCTTGGGCAACCCCATGCTCTGGGCGGTCTGAGTAAAGCTGGCCATTTCCGCCACGCGCATATAGATATGCATGCTTTCCAGTTGGTCCATAGGTACCCCACTTATTGTTCGGAAATAAAGAACAGTCAAATCAATTATTGCTAGTTTATCTGCAAATTATTAATCAATACACTGCCTCCATGTCGCTGAAGTGCTTTTTAACCGGCACTTTTGGCCAACAAGCCCGAAAAACCCACCGAAATGGAGAACAGCATGAATCGCAAAATCGCCCTGATTACCGGAGGCAGCCGCGGCCTGGGCCGCAATGCCGCCCTTAAACTCGCCACCAAGGGCGTGGACGTCATCCTCACTTTTCGCAGCCAAAAGGCGGAAGCCGATGCCGTCGTCGCCGAAATCAGAAAGGCCGGCGCCCGCGCCCATGCGCTACCGCTGGACGTGGCCGACAGCAAAACCTTTCCCGCTTTTGCCGCGCAGGTAAAAGAAGTGCTGCAAAGCAAATGGCAGCGCGGCCAGTTTGATTACCTGGTCAATAACGCCGGTGTCGGCGTGCGCGCGGTGTTCGCGGAAACCACCGAAGAGCAGTTCGACCAGTTGTTCAATATCCATCTGAAGGGCGTGTTCTTTTTGACGCAGGCCCTGCTGCCTTTGCTGGCCGACAACGGCCGCATTCTCAATATCTCCAGCGGTCTTGCCCGTTTCGCGCTACCGGGTTATGCGGCTTACGCAACCATGAAGGGCGGCGTGGAAGTGCTGACGCGTTATCTCGCCAAGGAACTGGGCGCGCGCGGCATTTCGGTTAACGTGCTGGCACCCGGAGCCATCGAAACCGATTTCGGCGGCGGCGCGGTGCGCGATAACGCGCAGTTGAATGCCTTTGTGGCGGCGCAAACCGCGCTGGGCCGCGCCGGGCTGCCGGACGATATCGGCAACGTGGTGGCGTCCTTGCTGGCCGATGAGAATCGTTGGATCAATGCGCAGCGTATTGAAGCTTCGGGCGGTATGTTCTTGTAGTCTTGATGCCGCAGACCACATTCGGGAGCAAAACCATGCACACCATCATCGTTCTATGCGGCGGCGCCACGCTGCTGCTGACCTGCCTGCTACTGGGCCACGCCTTCGGTAACGGCATGCCGGGCGTGGTGATGGGTGCAAAGGTTTTCATCCCTTTGTGGCTGGCGGTCGCCGCCGTAAATATGTGGCTGGGCGTGCAGGGCGCAGGCTATAGCGTGGCGGAAGAATTGCCGATTTTTCTGGGCATCTTCGCGGTGCCTGCAACTATCGCTGCAGCCTTGGCCTGGACGTTGTCCTGACCGTCGTTTAACACCGTCAGACCTCAGCGCGCAAGGCGTGCCTTTACGCTGGCGCCGGCCAACTCCTTCAGTGCATCCTTCCCTACCCACTGCATGGTGGCGTCCGGCGCATCTGCCAGGCGCTTGGCCGTCGCCATCGCGGCGGCATGCAAGGCTTTATTTCGTTTGCCGACGGCGCGTAGCGCCATGTTCACCGCCTTTTTGACGAAATTGCGTTCGTCGCCGGCCTCGCGCTCGATGAGTTTCAGGCCCTCCAGAAACGCTTGATCGGGCGCCTGCTTGTCATGCACGGAAAGGCTCCAAAGCAAGGCAAAGGCCGTGCGCTTTTCGAATTCGCCGCGCTTGCCGCTCCATTGCTTGACCTTGGCCCAGGCGTGCGGGGTGCGATCGAAAAGGTTGAAGCACATGGCATCGCAAAACGCCCAGTTGTCGAAATCCTTGCACCAGCGGTCCATTTGCGCGGCCGTGAGCCGTCCCGGGTCGCCGACGAAAGAGGCTAGCATGCGCGCCTCGTACACACCCGTGTCCCAAAGGGCCTCCGCCAGTTCCTGGTTGATTCCCAATTCCTTGCCCAGGGCCTTGATGTCGCGCATGGGTACGCCCAAGGCGTGGTCCGAGGGAATGGCGTAGCGCGCCATGCCGTTCAGGGTAGCTTTGTCGCTGTGTTTTTTCAGCCAGGCCAGGGCGGCTTGTACCCGATCGCCTATGGGCTTTTGCGTGCCTTCACTCGCACGCGGTTTTTTGGCAGGGCTGGCTTTCGGCATGGGTCGCCGCCTCAAAATTCCTTGATCACGTGCGCCTGGCGGCGGGAGACCGGCAGGCGCTCATCGGTGCCGTGCAGCACCGCCACCCAACGCGGGCTGCCATCCTCGTCGCCCTCTGCGGATTTCTCAAAGCCGGCCACGGCCTTGCGGGCAATGAGGGTGTTGCGGTGAATGCGGGTGAAGACGCCCTCGAATTCCTCTTCCAACTTGGTGAGCGATTCTTCCAACAGGTATTCCTTGACGGCGGTCTTCACCGTCACGTACTTCAGCTCGGCCTTCAGGTAGATCACGTCCTCCACCGGCACCAGCAGGATCTTGCCGCGTTCGTGGATGGATAGGTGCTTGCGGCGCGACTGGGTAGCCGCCGACACTGCATCAGCCTGGCCGGGTTTGACAATAGTGGCCTTTTGCAGCGCCGCCAGCAGGCGTTCCTGGCGTATCGGCTTTAACAGGTAATCGACGGCGTTGAGTTCAAAGGCCTGCACGGCATACGCATCGTAGGCGGTGGTGAAAATCAGCTTGGGGGGGGACTCCAGCTTGGCCAGGTGGCGGGCCACTTCCAGGCCGTCCATCACCGGCATGCGGATATCGCAAAGCACGATGTCGATGCCGCCGGCGTTGATGATTTCGATGGCTTCCAGGCCGTTGGCGGCCTCGTCGGCGATGACCAGCGGGAATTCCTCGCGGCAATCGTCCAGCAAATCGGACAGCCGCCGGCGTGCCGGTATTTCGTCGTCCACGATCAGGATGCGTGCGCTCACGATGCCTCCTCCTTCCCAACGGCCGGCAACTTAATGGTTACCAGATAGCGGTCCCCGCTGATATCGGCCTTCATACTGGCTTCCGCGTCGAAATGCAGTTGCAGGCGCTCCTTGATATTGGCGATGGCCATGCGGTTGCCGCTGACGTGGGTGGAGCCGGATTGGAAGGGATTGGTCATGCGGATCACCAATTGCTTGCCCTGCGGTTCGATGTGAATATTGAGTTCGCCCACGCCTTCGTGCGGCTCGATGCCGTGGTACACCGCGTTTTCGATCAAGGGCTGCAGGATCAGCGGCGGCACCCAGGCATCGCGCGGCATGGCGTCGATGCGCCAATTTACCTGCAGGCGTTCACCCAGGCGAATCTGCTCGATGTCCAGGAAACGCCGGCACAGTTCGATCTCGTCCGCCAGCGGCACCAGTTTGCGATTATCCGCCATCAGCACCCGGAACAGCTCGGCCATGTCCTCCAGCATGCGCTCGGCGCGCTTGGGTTCCTTGCGGATCAGGGACAGCACCGCATTGATGGAGTTGAACAGGAAATGCGGCCGGATGCGGGCTTGCAGCGCCTGCAGGCGGGCCTCGGTGAGGGCGGGCGACAGGGCGCGCGAGCGCAGATCGAAGTAGAGCAGTACCACGGCAGTGGAAAAGGCGAAAAAGAAGCCGTACTGCCACCAGATGATCGGTTCGGTAAAGGCAGTCAGGGCGTTGAAAAACTCCCACAGCACGCTGCCGATGGCGCATTCCAGCACCAGAATCAGCACCACGCCCTGCCAGTAGCTCACCCGCTGGAACAGGGGGCGCAGCACGCAGGTGGCGATCAGCGAAAGAATCAGTGAGGGCTGGGCGATGACCGAAATGGCCAAGTAGCGCGGCGCCAGCTCGAACAACTTGTCGGCGCGCACGATGGTTGCCGCCAGACACAGCACGTTCACGATGACCAACAGGCGCAGCATGATGCCCAGATTGCAAAAATCCGGCAGCCGCGCCGCGACGTTGGCGGCAGCGTCCTTGCTGCCGGGTTTGGCGCCGCGCGCGGTCATGGGCGCGCCCCGCGTTGCCAGTGTTTTATACTGCCCTTGTTCATCTTCCTACAATTGTCCGCGAATCGAGCGGAAAAAGACAATGCCCCAAGATCCCAAGCAGCCATCCCAGGCCTGGTCCGGCCGGTTTTCCGAGCCGGTGTCCGAGCTGGTCAAACGCTTTACCGCCTCGGTCACTTTCGACCTGCGCCTGGCCGAGGTCGATATCCAGGGGTCGCTGGCGCATGCGCGCATGCTCACCCATGTGGGTGTGCTGACCAAGGCCGATCTGGCCGACATCGAGCGCGGCCTGGGGCAAATCGTCGCGGAAATCCGCGCCGGCGGCTTCGAATGGTCCATAGACCGTGAAGACGTGCACATGAATATCGAATCGCGCCTCACCGCCCTGATCGGCGAGGCGGGCAAGCGCCTGCATACCGGCCGTTCCAGGAACGACCAGATCGCCACCGATATCCGCCTGTGGCTGCGCGCAGAAATCGACGCCATCGTCCGCCAGCTGCGGGCCACACAATTGGCGCTGGTGCAGCTTGCCGAGGCCCACGTCGACACCGTCATGCCGGGCTTCACCCATTTACAGGTCGCCCAGCCGGTGACTTTCGGCCACCACCTGATGGCGTACGTGGAAATGCTGGCGCGGGACGAGGCTCGCATGGTCGATTGCCGCAAACGCGTCAACCGCCTGCCGCTGGGTGCGGCGGCGCTGGCCGGAACCACTTTCCCTATCGACCGCGAGATGGTGGCGCGCGAACTGGGCTTCGACGGAGTGTGCGAAAACTCACTCGACGCCGTTTCCGACCGCGACTTCGCCATCGAATTCGTGGCCGCCGGTTCGCTGGTCATGACCCATCTCTCCCGTTTTTGCGAAGAACTGATCCTGTGGATGAACCCCAATTTCGGCTATATCGACCTGGCCGACCGTTTTTGTACGGGGTCGTCGATCATGCCGCAGAAAAAAAATCCCGACGTGGCCGAACTGATACGCGGCAAGGTCGGGCGTGTGAACGGCAGCCTGATAGCGCTCCTGACCCTGATGAAGGGCCAGCCGCTGACCTATAACAAGGACAACCAGGAAGACAAGGAACCGCTGTTCGATGCCGTCGATACCGTGCGCGACTCCCTGTCGCTGATTGCCGACATGGCCGGCGGCATCATCGTCAATAAAGAGGCGATGCGGCGCGCGGTCATGAAGGGTTTTGCCACTGCCACCGACCTGGCTGATTACCTGGTCAAGAAGGGTTTGGCCTTCCGCGATGCGCATGAGGCTGTGGCGCAAGCGGTGAAGGCTGCGGAAGTTGCCGGCAAGGGGCTGGAGGAGCTGCCTTTGGATGTGTTGAAGGGGTTTTCGGCGCTGATCGGCGAGGATATATATAAAGTGTTGACGCCGGAGGGGTCGTTGGCGGCGCGCAATCATATTGGGGGTACTGCGCCGCAGCAGGTTAGGGCGGCAGTCGCGCGGGCCAAGCAGCGCTTGGCCCTTTAGCCGTCGTCGCCGTGAGGCGAATCCCTTGAGGGGCACAACGTCTCTGATCGTCATTCCGGCGGAGGCGGCGGGGTGGCCACCGTGTAGGGCCAGAATCCAAGTTTCGCAAAAGGCTGCCGGCATCTATTCTTTGCGACCGAGCCGGGGGTTGCCCGGCGGCAAGTTACTTTTCTTGCTTCGCCAAGAAAAGTAACCAAAAGAAGGCGACCCCAGGGTCGTCGGCCCTTCGGGCTGCTCTGCGCTGCTCACGAGGACGGGGCGGCTGCGGAACTCGCGGCTCGTTGTGGGGTTTATTCAAAAGGCTGACGCCTGTGCTCGCCGCTCAAACATCCTCGCCGACTTCCCCCCGCCCTCGCTGCGCTGCTCGACGACTCGCATGGGGACCCACATCATAGATAGCTCTTGCTTCGCAAGAGCAGGGTGGTGAAGGGCTCGTGGTTTGGCTGTTTCCTCTCTTCCGCGCGACCGCGCGGAAAGGATCGGCCTTTGACCTTGGGCCCCATGAGAGTCCGCCGAGCAGCGCAGCAGGCGGAGGGAGGGGTCGGCGAGGATGTTTGAGTGGCGAGCACAAACTGAACCGTTTGTATCGAAGCCCATTTGAGCCACGAGTTCCGGAGCCGCCTTCGCCTGCGAGCAGCGCAGGGAACCCCCGTAGGGGGCGGCGAACCTGGGTCGCCTTTTCTTTGGGTACTTTCTTTTGGCGAAGCAAAAGAAAGTGCCTAGCCGCCGGGCTACCCCGGCAACGCAGCTAATAGATAGCGGTAGCCTTTTGCGAAAAAGCGAGATTAAAGAGACCGAACCTATTCATCATCCTCGTCCTCCTCTTCACTGGTTCCTCGCTCCACATATAACCAGCATATCTTGCGGGTATCCGGCCCCGACAACCGATCCCCCATCAACCCACACCGATACGCCCGTGCCGACATGCGCTCAAAGTGCCGACACCCCGAGCAATCGCCAAACGGCCGGCCTTCGTTATCGGCCTGGAAGGTGGTGAGGGTCTCGCGCAGGGCCGAGACGGCGTTGCGGATGCGGTTGGGGCTGATGTTTCTTGCTGCCTGCTGCCAGGCCAGCTGCGGCTGCGCATCCAGCAGGAACTGCTCGCCGGTGCCGGAAATGCGCAGGCGCACCACCCGCCGGTCCAGGTCGTCCTGGTAACGCTCGATCAGGCCGCGCCGGTCCAATAAGAGCAGGCTTTGCGAAATGGTGCCCTTGGTCAGGCCCAGGTATTCGCCAAGGGCCTGCGGCGTATTCGAGTAGCGGTTGGCGTTGGCCAGATACACCAGCGCCGAGACGTGCACCGGCTGCAACTGCTCCTCGGCGCCCACCCGGCGCGCCTCGGCGCGCATCAGGTTGCCCAGGCGTTCGATCAGTTCCAGCAGTACCAGCGGGTTTTTATCCACGGTCTAACACCTCGTCCACGCCGGGGAAAATTAACGTCTCCAGCGGCCTTGTGTAAATAATGGTTTCGACTCGATACCGTGCTAAGGGGAATTAATCGCAGGTTTTTTTGGTGCGGAGTCGATACTAATTTAAGGGCCGCTTTTTTTCAAGCACTGTTTTTGCGGCCGCGTGGACACCAGCGTGGCGTTTATGGCAGAGCGATGCGCACACTGTTTCCACTCTGCTGTGCGATCGTACGCGCGAGCAGATCGCTCAGCGATTCGCCGCTGCGCGTATCTACCCAATTGCTGCCGTCGTAGCGGAAATGAAAGCCACCCGATTTGGCCGCCACCCAGATCTCGCGGTTGGGCGTCTGCCGGTTGATGATGATGCGGCTGCCGCCGCTGTTGCCACCGCGGCATTCCAACGTGAGGATGCCGCCGTTCAGCTCGCTCTCGATATCGGTGTCGTCGAACGCGCCTTCCAGGGCAGTGAGAATGGCGTCCACGCGCTGGTGGAAGTCGCTTTCGGCCATCAACTGGGGGGTCGTCATGCGCGTGATACCATCCTTTCCGAACGTCTTGATTACCGCTGATACGTCTGCCGATATGCGTAACTACTCTCCCATTCTAGCCTTGCTGATCCTTTCGCTGCTTGCCTCACTGCTGGCCGCCTGTGGTCAAAAAGGACCGCTGCGCCTGCCGCCTGCGCCTGCCCAAACGCAGTCCCAAGCCTCACCTCAGGCACCGTCACCGGCTACCGCCGCGCCTGCTGCGTCGCCCGCCGCTCCCGCCAAGCCGGCCACACCGGACCAGCCGCGATGAACGCGCCGCTCGCAAACTATGGCGTGGCACGCAACGCCGCCGGCGCCCTGTGCATGGAAGATGTGCCGCTGCAGGCCGTCGCCGAGCGCTTCGGCACCCCCACCTATGTTTATTCGCGCGCGGCGCTGCAGGCGGCCTTCCAGCGTCTGGACGGAGCCTTGCGCAGTGCGCGCGGCGGCCGCCCTTACACCGTCTGCTACGCCGTAAAAGCCAATTCCAATCTCGCCATCCTCAACCTGTTCGCGCGCATGGGGGCGGGTTTCGATATCGTCTCGGGCGGCGAGTTGCAGCGCGTGGTCGCGGCCGGCGGCGATCCCGCCAAGGTGGTGTTCTCCGGCCTCGGCAAAACACGCGAGGAAATCCGCTACGCGCTATCGCTGGGCATCAAGTGTTTCAACGTCGAATCCGAGAGCGAGCTGGAACGCATTGACCAGATGGCCGCGTCCCTGAAAGTGCGCGCCAAAATCAGCCTGCGCGTCAATCCGGACGTGGACGCCAAGACCCATCCTTATATCTCCACCGGTCTCAGGAACAACAAGTTCGGCATCGCCTTCGACCGCGCCGTGGACGTCTATCGCCGCGCCGCCGGCATGGCCAATCTGGAAGTGGCCGGCATCGATTGCCACATCGGCTCGCAGCTCACCGATGTATCCCCCCTGCTGGAGGCGATGGGCCGCATCGTCGAGTTGGCCGATCGCCTGCGAGGTGAGGGCATCGCCATACATCACATCTGCCCCGGCGGCGGTGTCGGCATCTCCTACCAGGGCGAACCGACCATAGATATCAGTGCCTATGCCGACGCCCTGCAGCGCTGCCTGGGCGACCGTCCGGTGGAGTTGCTGCTGGAGCCGGGGCGCATGCTGGTCGGCAATGCCGGCCTGCTGCTCACCCGGGTGGAGTACGTGAAGCCCAGCGAGACCCGCAACTTCCTGGTGGTGGATGCCGCCATGAACGACCTGATCCGGCCCTCGCTATACCAAGCCTTTCATGAGATGACGATGGTCGCTCCCGCTGTCGGTGTGGAGGAGCGCGTTTACGACGTGGTAGGCCCCGTTTGCGAGAGTACCGATGTGCTCGGCCGCGACCGCCGCTTTGCCGCGCGCGAGGGCGATTTGCTGGCGATTCTTTCGGCGGGCGCCTACGCTTTTGTGATGGC
>JACXTT010000785.1_pt1 | contig 54172 bp, 42 predicted proteins | sample 9270951 | NCBI WGS metagenome assembly JACXTT01 (sample SAMN15532306, study PRJNA645909) | rock metagenome | isolation source: weathered quartz diorite | place: Puerto Rico | collected 2017-06-21
TACTTCCTCTGCTCGAGCTCATCTAGATTGTCGTACTCTCGCGCTGTCCGCAAGGTTCCTCGTTCCCGTTAGTCCCGTCTCACGGGCGCCTAGCTTTTGAGGAACTCGCCTGCGCAACGAAGCCGGACGAAGCGGCGGAGCCGAGTTTCTGATCCCTTGGTGGGCCATCCGGCCCTGTGCAGGATACTAAGGAACACGCGACACAACGCACGGTGGCGCGATCAGTTCGTTTCTCTGGTTTCGGGCCGCGTCACGCGGCTGTGCCGCTATTGAGGAGGCGAAGCGAGAGCATCGCTTCGACTTTTTCAGCGATGACGGATTCCATCGAATAGGTGCGAATGTGTGGTGTGGGCATTCGAAGCAAAGGCGGGTATTCGACTTCGATTGCCGAGGGCGAAATGAGGTCCCGGAAGCCGACGTCGATCTGCAATGGAATGCGGGCTTGGGCCAAGTGCGCACGCAGCCGGATACGTACGCCATAGTAGATGTCGTCTTCCTTGATGGACTCCGCCGTCATTGAGTCCACTGCGAAGATCAAGCCGTCGCCGTCCGTCGCCGTCGCGGCGATTTCGCGGAACGGCGTCTCTGCGAGACACCAGCCGTTGGTCAGGCTTTGTCTGGCAGCGACCGCGGAGATCGCAGAGGCTATTCAGCTAGATGCTGCTAGACCAGCTTAAACGGATTGAATGCCGCGGTAACTTTCTTCATGTCTTCGAAGAACTGCGGATTATCTTTCTTGAATTGCTTCATGCGCGCGAGGTTGGATTCGCCGCTTGCGGCTGGCTGGTTGAGAAATACCTGCGGGTCCTCTTGAGCGGAGGGCAGGGGAGCGAACCCGTGGTGGTCTGCCCGCAACCCGGGGCGCTTCTGCTCGGAGCGGTAGACGTTCGATACCACGATGGCCATGAACTCCTCCACGGTATCCATGTTGGGTGAGTCCGCGGGCTTGTGACCATCGGTCGTCCCGCGAATCTGGCGCAAACCGTGCACCATTTCGTGGAGCAGGATTTCGTCTTTACGAACTCCGGGCGCCTGCTTGAAGTCGGCGGCCTTGGCGATGAAACGCACCTCGGCTACGGCTTCGGCATTCCACATATCGGGATTGAAGCGCACCAGCGCGTTCCATCCAGTTACCGTGCTGTACACCTGATCCATATTCATCGGACCAGGACCGGGCTTGTCATCGACCTTGGGTACGTAGACGGAGCCCGATGTGGCGTTGAAGCCTTTCCATGCATTCTTGGTGGTGTCGAGATAGGGCAGTTCGTTCCAGGGAATGATCAGCATGGTCTTGGCCGTGCGCCAAATGTCCATGATGAGCGCCCATCCGGTCCACGACCAGCGAAGCTTCGACAGCAGCAGCATGATTTCTGTTTCGTAGCCGTCCACGGACATTTCCACGGAATCGGGCGGGCCCTTCTCGCCCTTGGGTTTCGGTGTGTACCGGATGATGCTTCCGGTGATGACGATGTTCTTGGCGTCGCTGAAACGTAACATTGTCGCTCTACCCCTCCCGTAATATACCAACTCGTTACGCCTTGCTTCGATTCTCTTCTGGCTTGGAGGAGTTGCTTAATTCACACAGATACTCACGGGCAGCGGAACCCGCATCGACGCCCGCAACACAGGCGGCCGCCTCCGGTTCGTACCGTGATCGCAGTTGCCGTTTTGCGTCCACAAATTCTTTCCCGAACCGCCCGGCGCGCCTCCACCGTAGCTCACGTTGACCGGGCCGAAGTACGCGGTAACGGCCGTGGATCCAGGCGAAAGAATGAATTGATCGAAACAGTTGAACCATCCGCCGCCAGCGGCCATGGGCGTCAGACCGATTATGATCTGTGAAGGAGGCGCCGAAATGCATATCGGCCTGATTGGTGGAATCGGCCCGGCAGCGACGGATTATTACTACCGGCGCCTGATTGCCACGTTTGCCGCAAGAAACACCCCGCTCGATTTGACAATTGTACATGCCGACACGTCGACACTACTGCGCAATCTCACCAACAATGACGCTGCCGCGCAGACTGCCATCTACACGCGGCTTACAAACCGGCTGGTGTCGGCGGGGGCTGGATGTGTTGCGGTCACCTCGATTGCCGGACATTTTTGCATTGGCGCCTTTGAGCCCGTGTCGCCACTCCCCGTTGTCAACATGATTTCGGAAGTAAGCAAGGCGATCGATAAACGCGCCCTGCGGCGAATCGGAATTCTTGGAACACGAACCGTGATGGAGACGCGCTTTTACGGCCAAATCACCAGTGCGCAGATCGTTCCTCCAGCAGGACCGGACCTGGACGCGGTGCATGAAGCCTACATTGCGATGGCCAGTTCCGGTTCTGCAACTGACGATCAGCGCTCGATCTTCCACGCGGTGTGCCGCCGTTTGCTCGAAGATCGGGGAGTGGAGGCCATCCTGCTTGGAGGAACCGACCTGGCGTTGGTCTTTAACGAACGGACTGCCACATTCCCGCTGATCGATTGTGCAGCCATTCACGCCAATGCGATCGCGCGGCTGGCAATCGCGTAAAGGGTTACGACGTTATGGAATCGACGAGTTGGCGAGGCGTAACGATCAGTGTTTTGCCCCATCGCCTTGGGAAATCGATCACATTCCCGGTGATCAGGAAATCCGCGCCAGCCTGCTGCGCGCACGCGAGCACCATGTTGTCGTCCGGGTCGGCACACGCTTTGACCTGTTCAGTCGGCTCAATCCAAGTCGCGTGGGTCCTGCACCAATCGAGCAGCGCTTGCGCGGAGTCCGGTTTGATTTTGAGTCTTGGACGATACAGGACATCCTGGTATTCGGCGAATAGATCTTTAGAAATGCTGAGTTCGATGGCGCCCGAATACGCGAGCCCAAGAATTCGGGCCGGCAGTCCAAGTGGCTGCCTCAAGGCAGATGCGACCACGTTGGTGTCCAGCACCACGCGAATCATTGACTGATCTGACGCTGTCTCCGCTCCCGCCTTGAGGCCGCGATTTCCTGATTGAGCTCTTCAAGAGTGAGCGCGCTGCCACGATTCTCGCAGTCCGTCCACGGAGGAGCCGGCAGATTCAGGGATTCGAGATACTCGAGCGCCCGGCGCTCCCGCTCAGGTTCGTCAGCAGCGACCCAGTCCGGCGGACGTTCGCCGTGGAGCCGTGCGAAGACCTTGAATTCCTCGAGCGGCGTCAACGCAAACTCGGCAGCTTTGGCCAGAGAAACCTTGCCGTCACGGAACAACTGGAGCGCCACGATACGGGCGACATCACCCGCCAGAGCGCGTGAACCGAGTTCGGCAACGAGGTCGTCGTTGAGATCTAGAGTTACAGTCGCCATATCACCAAAATTAGCCCACTTTCGTGTGCCTGGCAAGAACTGCGTGAGACCGCTGTCACTCTTCGGCGAGTCGCGGTGGAGCCACAGGTACCCGGTGCATGACCGGCGTCAGACCGAAATCTGATCAGGGAAGGAGGTCGCGAAATGCATATCAGCATGTTGGTGGAATCGGCCAGGTAGCGGCGGATTGCTACTACCGATGCCGATTGCCAGGTTTGCCATAGAAAACACACCTCGCTCGATTTGACCATCGCGCATGCCAGCTCGTCGACATTACTGCGCAATCTCGTCAACAATGACGCTGCCGCGCAGATTGCAATCTATACTCGGCTTACAAACCGGCTGGTTTCGGCAGGGGCTGTATGTGTCGCGGTCACCTCGATTGCCGGACATTTTTGCATTGGCGCCTTTGAGCCGGTGTCGCAACGCCCGTTGTCAACATGATCTCGGAAGTAAGCAAAGCGATCTGGAAACGCGCCCCTCAGGCGGATCGGAACACGCACGGTAATGGAGACGCGTTTCTACGGCCGCATCACCAGCGCGGAAATCGTTCCTCCAACCTGACCGGATCTGGACGCCGTCCATGAAGCCTATATTGCGATGGCCGTCGCCGGTTCCGCGAGTGACGATCAGCGTTTGATCTTCAACACCGTAAGCCGCCGCTTGCTCGGCGATCAGGGCGTGTGTCCGCGCTTGGTGATAGCGCCTCGCAGGGTCCTGGCGATGGGATCGTTCCAATTCGAAGTCAGCAAGCTCACGATAGGACATGGCGTCAAGGAGTCGGCCCCGGGAAGCTATGGCTGCACTACAACGCCGGCGATGTGTTCACATGTCTACTTCAATGATGCCGGAGTAAAGGCATCGATTGAACAGATCATTTGGAAAGCCCCGTAAGTTTTGACTTTGCATCGTGATTGCACCTTCCATGCACTCGCCTAGCCTGTTAGTGTGTAATAACAACCACTATGGATCAGCTCTCCGCCAAGGACATATTCACCATCAGTTGCGCTGTGATTGGGGCCGTCCTCGGTGTGCTAAACACTTGGAATAGTTTGAATCAACGACGGGTTAGGCTGCGGGTCGTTCCCAAGACCGCGTTCCCAGTCAGCGCTCGAGGTGAGCTCGGTACGGAGATGGGCTGTATCGAGGTTACCAATTTGAGTTCCTTCGCAGTGACCGTGAGCGACGTCGGGTTTACCATCGAGGGTGATCCCCGAAAGAAGAGACGAGCCGCAATAATTCAACCGATCATTCAAGATGGAGGTTCTTGGCCGCGCCGTCTGGATCCCCGCGCTTCGGTGACAGCTTACTTTCCGTTGGAAAGGTTGGCTCGCGATATCAAAAAGGCTTACGCGAAAACGGACTGCGGCGAAGTCGCCTACGGAAACAGCCCTGCCCTTGAAGGGATCAGAATGCGATTGACTTCATGACATCCGAAATCCTCTTCTCCCCTGCTCCCGAGCTCGCCGCCGCCTCGAGCTTCTCCCCGACACCGAAGGCAGCCAGTTCGACGACGCGGTCACATGACTTGTCATTCGGGCATCGTGGTATCTGAGATGTGAATCGCCATGGTGGGAACAGTGAGATCCCAACAAGTGCAAGGATTCAGAAGATGAGTGTCATTTTTTGTTTTGAATTCATCTCTAGGGATCTAGTTTAAAACACCAACGGCGTGGAACCCATTTCAGAGTCCCACGCCGTCGATCCCCTTGAAGCTGGATCCGCTTAAGCATGAGCGGATCCGCCCTTTACTGCAAACTTTTAGCTAACTTAGCTACAGCCGGAAGTCCCGCCGCAGTTCTCGCACTTGTAGCAAGACCCGTTCGGAACCATCAGCGAACCGCATTCCGAGCACACTACCGCTTCTCCGGTGGCGGAGCCGGTGGGCTTGTCCGAGAACAGCGTCTGCTGCGCATCCACTTCCGTCTTGCGGAGCTTCATGGCGTCGCCCGCTTCCGTCAGCGAATACTCGGGCCCCAGGTAGCGGTTGCCCAGCCAGCGGAAGATGTAGTCCATGATCGACTTGGCGTATGGAATCGTCTGATTCCCCGTCCAGCCGCTCGGTTCGAACCGCACGTGCGCGAACTTGTCCACGAAGAACTTCAGCGGCACGCCGTATTGGAGTCCATAAGACACGACGTTGCAAAGCTATCCATCAGGCCCGAGATGGTCGAACCTTCTATCGCATCGTGACGAAGAGTTGGCCCTACGTACCATCCCCCGAACCAGGGCTTTCGAGATCATGTGAATTGCTATTCCATGGGAAGAAGGGACCCGGTCGCGGGACGAATCTCGGCGTGGGTGCCGTGTCGCTTGTCGTGCCTACCGTCGACAGCGGAGCAAAACTAACGGTCAAGCCAATATCGAGCGGGCGCATCGGGATATCTGGAAAGCCCCAGGCAACCGGAACCACAACTAGATCCACCGATCGGATCTCTTCAAACGGAGGAGAATCGACCACTTCCCATACGGCAATCCCGCAGCCACCGGACAACGAGACCTGGCAAAATTCCAAGTTCTCGGCACCATCAAGTTTGAGGTTTTTGTAAGGCTTGACTTGCTCGAATCGCCCCGCACCGTTACAGTCAGAGTTGGTCATGCGCAACGCTAATGGCGGACCAAGCGTCGATTTGACGTTCCGCGCGCTCACCCAGAGCATTTGAAGCCGTTGGACTCCAGAGAATTGCACAATGAGCCGAGTGCCGTGACTGCAACTCCTTCTGTCATCAAAAGTCTCCTGCAGTTGATCACGGAATGCCCCGGGGAAGTATTCTGCCATCCGCAGCAATAGGACATTACTCAAATCACTGAGCGGAATAGCTTCCTCAGAATCTATGACTTGTCGGTTGATATCGTCGCTGCTCGATCGTGGATTAGAAATGTGGTAAGCCACCGAAAGACCCAACGTGCTTGTTGCAATGTCTTCGACCGCAAACGGGGAGTTTCTTTCCTTTGCGCCCCGTTTATCTGCGAGGTAACACTTAACAACTGCCCGTTTCTCGTGATCTAGTCCAAGCTGGTTTGCGTTGACTCTAAGCCCTCCGATGCGGAACCGACAGTATCTGTCGTCCTCGTGGACAAACTTCGGGAGCGCATTAACGAACAATATCTCATTCTGTGATGTTGGTGTCCCTCGAACCGGATTTGCGCTGGCGCTGTCTTCGACAATGACGTAAGGGTTTTGTTCGGGTCCATAGGCCGAAGTCACATTGGTGTTAAAGTAAACGACCAGATCACCATCTCCAAACGCGACTTTGTTGGCGGGTACTGCGATCTCGAATTCCGGTATCCCTTCGGCCAGTCCCTCAGCCCGCACTTGGGGCAACGTACGATCTCTAAGCCTGGCTGCAAGCTCCTTAATCTGAGTAAACTCGCGGTCAGCCACTTCAAGTAGGCCGGCCACTCGAGCTAGACCGCGTCTAACATCTCTAGGAACCGCTTTCGGGTTCTTGTAGCCAAGATCATCATGCTCGATTTCAGCCCACGCGTGTTGCAATACTGATCGAAGTTGCACCTCTGCCTTCATGCCTACGTATTGACGGAACATCGCCACATCACCATACGACAAGGGCAACGACATAATGTAGTGATCCGAAAGGTAGCCGAACTCTTCCACCCGGAGCCGATGTCCCTTGTCCTCTGAGTTACCCCAATCAATAACAAATCGCGATCGAAGAAGGCTGCCGACCCGTCGAACGTCGTTCAGATAGTACGGGATAACTCTAAGACCAACCAAGTCGGTTATATCTCGTAGAGTCTTATATTTGCCGGGCTTTGCGCTAATCTTCTTCTCAAGGCTTCCTTCGCTCTTCACGCGACAGGAGATGTTGCTGACCTTGATTCCTTGATCCTCTAGCAGGGCCTCAAGTTCGCTATTCAATTGTTTGGCGAAACCTTCGTAGAGCGTCCGTTGGCGCCGGAAGTCCTCCACTATCTGACGAACCACATCTTGGTCCAATGGCGAACCCTCCAAATCGTCAAATCAAAATAAAGACGCGGCGAGATCCATCGGGTTCTCGCCGCACTCCCCTGAAGCTGGATCCGCTTAAGCATGAGCGGATCCGCCCTTTACTGCAAACTTTTAGCTAGCTACAGCCGGAAGTCCCGCCGCAGTTCTCGCACTTGTAGCAGGAACCGTTCGGAACCATCAGCGAACCGCATTCCGAGCACACCACCGCTTCTCCGGTGGCCGAGCCGGTGGGCTTGTCCGAGAACAGGGTCTGCTGCGCATCCACTTCCGTCTTGCGGAGCTTCATGGCGTCGCCCGCTTCCGTCAGCGAATACTCCGGCCCCAGGTAACGGTTGCCCAGCCAGCGGAAGATGTAGTCCATGATCGACTTGGCGTATGGAATCGTCTGATTCCCGGTCCAGCCGCTCGGTTCGAACCGCACGTGCGCGAACTTGTCCACGAAGAACTTGAGCGGCACGCCGTATTGGAGTCCATAAGACACCGACGTCGCAAAGCTGTCCATCAGGCCCGAAATCGTCGAACCTTCCTTCGCCATCGTGATGAACAGTTCGCCAGGCGTACCGTCCTCATAGAGGCCCACCGTGAAATACCCTTCGTGGCCGCCAATCGAGAACTTGTGGGTAATCGAGTTGCGTTCGTCGGGCAGCTTGCGGCGAATCGGGCGATAGACAATCTTTTCCTGCACCACCTGAGCGACCGCAGTGGACTTCGTCGCTTCCTTCGCGCCCTTCGAGGTGCCGGACGACAACGGCTGCACGCGCTTCGAATTGTCGCGATAGATCGCCACAGCCTTCAAGCCGATCTTCCAGCTTTCGGTGTAAGCGCTCATGATGTCTTCCACCGTGCACTCTTCGGGCATGTTGATGGTCTTCGAAATCGCACCGGAAATGAACGGCTGCACCGCGGCCATCATGCGGACGTGGCCCATGTAGTGAATCGACCGGCTGCCATTCTGCGGCTTGAAGCTGCAGTCGAACACCGGCAGATGCTCGGGCTTGAGGCCCGGGGCGCCTTCGATGGTCCCCGTGGAATCGATGTGGCTCACGATCTTGTCGGCCTGTTCCGGCGAGTAGCCGAGCTTCAACAGCGCCGAAGGAACCGTGTTGTTCACGATCTTGATGACGCCGCCGCCGACCAGCTTCTTGTACTTGACCAGCGCGAGGTCCGGCTCGATGCCGGTGGTGTCGCAATCCATCATGAAGCCGATGGTGCCGGTGGGCGCGATGACGGTAGTTTGCGCGTTGCGGAAGCCGGACTTCCTGCCCAGCTCGAACGCCTGATTCCAGCACTCTTCCGCGGCGCGATACATCGGCATGGGGACGAGCTTGGAGTCGATGGTCGAAGCTACCGAGTCGCGATGCATGCGGATCACTTCGAGGAACGGTTCCTCGTTGACGGCGTAACCGGGGCACGGGCCCGTGGCGTCGCCCGCCACGCGCGCGCTCGTGAGGTACGACTGGCCGCACATCACGGCGCCGATGGCGCCTGCCCACGAACGGCCCTGCGGCGAATCGTAGGGGATGCCCATATACATAAGGAGCGCGCCGAGGTTCGCAAAGCCGAGGCCCAGCGGGCGGAAGTCATGCGAGTTCCTGGCGATCTTCTCGGTGGGATAAGCGGCGTTGTCGACGATGATTTCCTGCGCCAGGGTCACGGTGTCGACCGCGTGACGGAAGGCTTCGATGTCGAACTGGCCGTCGGGACCGACGAACCTCATCAGATTCAACGACGCCAGATTGCAGGCCGAATCGTCGAGAAACATGTATTCGGAGCACGGATTCGAGGCGTTGATTCGCGCGGTGTTGCGCGAGGTGTGCCAGCGGTTGATCGTGGTGTCGAACTGCATGCCGGGGTCGCCGCACTGCCACGTGGCTTCAGAAATCTGCTTGAGCAGGTCTTTGGCCTTGTAGCGCTTGAGGGGCTGGCCGTTGACGACGGACCGGGTCCACCAGTCGCTGTCGTTCACCACTGCCTGCATGAATTCGTCGCTCGCGCGGACCGAATTGTTGGCGTTCTGGAAGAAGATGGACGAGTAGGCCTCGCCGTCAAGCGACGGATCGTAGCCGGCGTCAATGAGGGTGTGCGCCTTCTTTTCTTCTTTGGCCTTGCACCACACGAACTTTTCGATGTCCGGATGCTCGGCGTTGAGAATCACCATCTTCGCGGCGCGGCGGGTCTTGCCGCCCGACTTGATGACGCCCGCAAAGGCGTCAAAGCCACGCATAAAGGATAGAGGTCCGGAAGCGCGTCCACCGCCAGATAGAATCGCATCTTCTTCCCGGAGATGAGAAAGGTTGGTGCCGGTGCCAGAACCCCACTTGAAGAGCATACCTTCTGTCTTGGCGAGGTCAAGGATGGATTCGAGCGAATCGCTAACCGAATTAATGAAGCAGGCCGAGCACTGGGGCTTGGGGTCATACTTGCCGAGCTTCTGGATCTCTTCGGCGGACTGGTCGAAGTACCAGCCGTAGCCGCGGGCTTCGCGGACGCCGACATTGAACCACACAGGAGAGTTGAAACAGGCCTTCTGCGTCAGCATCAGATGGGCGAGCTCGTTGCGGAAGTTCTCGGCATCGTCCACGGAGCGGAAGTAGCGTTGGTCGCGGCCCCAGTCGGCGATCGTATCGACGACGCGGTGCACCAGTTGACCGACGCTGCGTTCGCGTTCGGGCGAACCGAGGCGGCCGTGGAAATACTTGCTGGCCACGATATTGGTGGCGGTCTGCGACCAGTCGGCCGGGATCTCGATGTCCCGCTGCTCGAAGATCACAGCGCCTTTGTCGTTTCCAATGGTGGCGGCGCGCAGCTCCCACTGGATCTCATCATACGGGGTCTTGCCCTGCTCCAACTTGGCGGTGAAGTAGCGAGGGAATGACACCCCCTTGCGCATCTCTATAGGGAGTGACTTCTTGGATTCCCTGATTCTGGCAGTTAAGTCAACAGTGAGCTGACCCATAGTTCTCTCCTAAAAAACCGAAAAACGATCCCCCGGATCCAATGTGGCGACCCCTGTTATCACCGTATTGCCAATGCTTATAAAAGAGCTGGTCCGAAGGTCAAAACCGGTAGTGGTGTTCCGGCGCTGATGCCTATAATGACCCAATATGTAGTACGCCGTCAAGAAATATATCTATATGCGGGACATAGGCTTACAGAGGTTGTTTCGGATCTGTTAAGGTGTTCGCCGCATAGACCGCCCCAAAACATTTCTCTAAGTCGCTGTTTCGAAGGTACTTTCAGGCAGGCCCGTTTGGACGGTGCCGATTGCGATCCCAGTTCCACTATACGCTCCTTGCGCCGAAAAAAAAGTACCCCTGCGCCGATCCTGATGACAGATCAACAGGTTAACCACAGATTTCCGGAACCGGCGTAGGAAAAATCGCCGTTCACAACCGGCCTAACTTTTTTTGCATCGGCTAACTTGTTCATTACAAGCCAGATAACAGAACTCTCGGCGGAATCTGTCGCTCAGGCCTCGCGGAAGCGCCAGACATCGTCGGGGCATGAAGACAACCTATTCCCTACTGGCTCTGGTAGTACCTCTCGCACTGACCTGCTGTGGATCCAGTGCATATCTGCGTGAGGCGGAGTCCTCTGTGGAGCTAGCCGAGGCTCGGGCGCTGTTCGCTTCAGGTTCCGGGCACCTCAATGCAGGCAGGCTCGATGAAGCCGCCAGAGACCTTCGAAACGCCGTTCGGCTGTTCGAGATCAGCAGAGATGCCGATCCCATTGAACTTCCCGCGGCGCTCAACAATCTGGGGACAGCCCTCGCCACACAAAACGAGAGTGTCCGGGCCGTTCCGGTCTTGCGCCGGGCGCACCGCTTGATGGATCCCAAACATCATCTTGGCATAGCGAGCATTGCAGGAAACCTGGCGCGCGTCCTGATCGAACTCGGGGATTTCGCGGAGGCCTCGCCGCTGGTCGACCAGGCTCTGCGGTCTGCCGAAGAGAGCCGGTCGAGCTACCAAGCCTATGCGCTCGCGATGCGGGCGCAGATCCGCATGGAGCGCCGCGATTATGATAAAGCGCTTTCCGATATAGAACGCTCATTCGCGTTCGCGGATTCCGGGCTCCTGGCACCAAACCTCCATCACATCCGTGGAACCATTCTGGAACGGTCGGGCAGGCTTGCGGATTGTATTCCGGAGTTTGAGGCTGCGGTTCAGGCGGCCCGGCAACTGCCCCAAAACACCGCAGGAGTCCATCTGGAGCGGTATTTCCAAGACTACGTAAAAGCCCTGAGAAGGGTAGGCCGCAAGGCGGAGGCGAGACGGGCTGAGCGGGTTGCGCGACGGCTAACCCCAGGATCGTAGTTTCTCTGATATGATCGGTGGGCTACTTTGCCCACGGATTTCTTACGTATCCGCGTCAAGGCAGATACCGAAGCCCCTGAGCTTCGTGGATTGGAGAATTCCGCGAGATGAGAGTGTTCCTTGTGAACCCGAGCGACGACGCGTTCGGGACGGCGGTAATCACGCCCAGATGGCTGTTTGTTCTCGCCGCCGCCACGCCGGATCGATTCGGGCAACCGGTCATCGTGGACGAGACGATCGAGAGTCTGAATATTGACGCGCTGCAACCTGGCGACGTCGTGGGAATCGGAATTCACACGGCCAACGCCCTGCGCGGCCTGAAAATGGGCCGGCTGGCGCGGGAGCGGGGCGCCTGGGTCATTTTCGGCGGCATCCACACGACCTTATTTCCGGACGAACCTCTTGAAATGGGCGGCGCGCACGCCTCCGTCAAGGGTGACGGTGACCAGATCTGGGCGAAGGTGCTTTCCGATTGCGAGGCCGGCAAGCTCGAAAAGATATACGACGGCGGCCGCGTGTCCGGCGACCAGTTCAAGCCCGCCCGCTGGGACCTGATCAACCGCGATCATTATATGTGGGCTTCGGTGCAAACCGTCCGGGGCTGCCCCAAGCACTGCAGTTTCTGTTCGGTCTGGCGCACCGATGGCCAGAAACCTCGCCAGCGCGGCATCGACGCGGTGATGAAAGAGATTGTCGAATTGCGGCGGTTGGGTTACAAATTCATCGCGCTCGCCGACGACAACTTTTATCCAGTCAGCGTCCGCGACATCGAACTCGCTGAAATGCAGAAGAATCACGCCCGCGTGCTCGAACTGCAATCCCTGCGCGCCGAGCGCTTCGAACTGATGCGGCGCATGCGGGATCTGCCGAACGACATGACCTTCTTCACCCAGATCACCATGGAAGCGGCCGAAGATCCCGCGTTTCTCGTGGCGATGCGCGAAGCACACATCAAAGGCGCGCTGGTGGGGGTTGAGGCCGTGACCGAAGCGGGCTTGAAGTCGATTTTCAAGGACTTCAATCTTTCGGGCGACAACCTCGCGACGCGGTTACGCACCTTCCGGGAGAATGGCGTGCATGTTCTCGGGTCCTTTATCTTCGGCCTGCCGACCGACCGCATGGAAACCTTCCGTGCCACTTCGGAATTGGCGCTGAAGGCTGACATCACCTTTGCACAGTTCGTCACCATGACCCCGTACCCCGGCACCGTCGACTTTCAACGCTGGGAAAAGGATCAAGGGGAGGCAATGCCGCGGGTGGAAGGAATACCTCTCAACCGGTATTGGCTGATTCCGCTGGCGCAACGGCCCAAGCTGTACTTCTCGCATCCCGCATTGTCAGCGGGTGAAATCGCCAGCGGCACGCAATCGGTGTGGGACGACTTCTATAGCAGCGCCGCGATCTGGAAGCGGGCCAACTGCGTCAAATCTCTGAAGGCGCGCCTGGCGTTCTTTCTCATCTCGAAGCTCTATCGCCAGATGTACGCCAACACCGGCATCGCCACCGACAGCGCGCGCCGCAAGAGCGCCAACCGTTGGGCGAGGCTGATCGCCAAGTCGGTCGCCAAACTGTTTCACGGCAAACCGATGCCGGATCTGAAGGTTCCGGGCGGCGGGCAGTTGGAAGTTTTGTCGCCGCTGCGGGTGATTGGGTAAGGTTTTCGTAAATTCTCTCAAGCAGATGGAGCGAAATCTGCAAACAGGGCGTCTACTGAGGTGTAGAAGCGCCTCGAGGGGGCCCTGCCCCTCGGTCTCCCGATCTCGATCAACAACTGTTGCGTTCGATTGGTGTTAGACTTTCGAATAGGAAACTGTTTTCGGTAGACTGCAACGGCGGCAGCGGTTTGTGCGTCTACAAAACCGGGGAGTAGCGCGTATCGGCGCGACGAGAAGAAATGGAACAGACCACGCTAGAACGGCAACCCGACAGCCAGGCGCCCATAGTGACGGAAGACGCAGCCAGTCACCTTTCCAGGTTGTTCGTGGAAGAGGAACCCCTCTGGCGCGTTCGCCTTCGCAACCTCAAGGAATTCATCCATCCGCCCAAGCTTCCCCCGCTCGAAATCACTTCGAAGCCGGTCGATGTGCAGGAAGTTGGCGGGTTCTACGGCGGGAACGAAAGCAAGGCCGGCATCACGTCGCTGGCGATTCACGTGGGAGTCATTGGCCTCGCGATTTTTCTCGGCACCAACAAAACCATCCAGAACATGGTGAAGGATAAGGTGCAACTCGTTGCCCCGGATCTTTCGGCCTATCAGCCCAAAATGCCCAAACGCGACACCACGATGGGTGGCGGCGGCGGTGGCGGCGATCGTTCCCCCGTGCCCGCCTCCAAAGGCAAACTGCCGAAGGTGGCGCCGAAGCAGTTCACACCTCCGAGCGCGACCCCGAAACCCGATCCGAAACTTCCGATGGATCCTTCGCTGATCATTCAGCCGGATGCCCCCTTGCCCAACATTCAGGCCAACAATTATGGTGACCCCCTGAGCAAGTATGGGATCCCGTCGAACGGTTCCGGTTCTGGCGGCGGCATTGGCAGCGGTTCCGGCGGCGGTGTGGGTTCCGGACGCGGCCAAGGCTTCGGTCCTGGTTCGGGCGGCGGCACCGGCGGCGGCGCATATCGCATCGGCGGCGGCGTTTCGGCCCCGGGCGTGCTGTATCGCGTGGAACCTGAATATTCTGAAGAAGCCCGCAAGGCGAAGTTCCAGGGTACGGTGGTGATTGCGCTGATCGTCGACGAAAAGGGCAACCCCCGCGAAATGCGTGTGGTCCGTCCATTGGGTTTGGGCCTCGACCAGAAGGCGATTGAAGCCGTCGAAAAATGGCGGTTCCGGCCGGGCATGAAGGACGGCAAACCAGTCCCCGTACAGGCGACGATCGAAGTCAACTTCCGTCTGCTGTAAGCAATCGCCGTGCTATCGCAATTCGGCGCGACCCGCAGCGTACGCTGCCTGGATCATGCTCTGACCGAACCTGCATCGTTTGTGCGCGCGCCGCTTCCGGGCATCCGGGGCGGCGTTTGCATTATCCACGCCAGCGCAGCGCTGGGCGCTTCGTTTGCTCAATACAGTATCGAATTCGGCGCTGGCGGCGGCGTGTGTGCGTCTGCGCCGGACGTGCAACGGTTCGTGTATGTGCTCGAGGGCGAGATTACGTTTGGGGCGCCGGCGAGGCTGGGGCCTGGCGGGTTCGCCTATGTGCCTCCGGGCCAAGGCAGCTTCGCGAGCGCAGGGTTGAGCAAAGTGGTTGTGATCGAGAAGGCGTACGAAAGCCTGCCGGGCGTCGCAGCGCCCGAAATCCTCATCGCGCAACGCAGCAGTGAGACGCCATTCATGCTCGGGGGCGAGGATTCCGGCCTCGAAATCCAACCCCTGCTGCCCGCCGGTTTCGCCTTTGATTTCGCCGTCAATGTGATGACGTTCGCTCCCGGCGCAACCCTGCCGATGGTGGAAGTCCACATCATGGAACATGGACTGCTTATGCTCGAAGGGGCAGGTGTTTTTCGCCTGGGCGACCGGTGGTATCCGTCGCAAGCGGGCGACTTCCTCTGGCTCGGCCCGTACTGCCCGCAATGGTATGGAGCCCTCGGCAAGTCGCCCACGCGATATCTGATCTACAAAGACTGGAACCGTCTCTCTAAGTAACCCAGCGAAAAACGGAACCAGCGCGCCGCGACAACCTGGATTCCGGAAACCTCAGGGGACCGCGCGCCGGTCCTTTGCACTGAGGCGCGGCCTATACCATCAGGAAGCCGCCGTTAACCTCAATTACCTGCCCGTGGATGAAACGCGCTTCGTCCGAGCACAGGAACAGGATCACATCCGCGGTTTCTTCGGAATCTCCCAACCGGCCCGCCGGTGTGGCCGCACGGACGTTGTTGAGCATCTGATCGGTCGAGAACTTCTTGTGGAAGTTGGTGTCGATCGTGCCAGGCGATACGGCGTTGACGCGGATGCCCTTGGGCGCGAATTCCTTGGCCAGACCCTTGGTCATTGCCGACAGGCCGGCTTTCGAACTCGCGTAGGCAATTGCACCGACGCCACCGCCATTGCGCGCCGCAACCGACGAGACGTTCACCACAAACCCCTTTCCGCGCGCGATCATGCCGGGCAGGAAATGTTTGCTGATCATGAACACGCTCGTGTAATTCAGCATCACGACGTTGTTCCACAGATCTTCGCTGAAATCGAGAAACGGCGTGCGCTGCACGAGCCATCCGGCGTTGTTGATCAGGATGTCCACCGGGCGATCGCCCAGGAGCGACAGAAAGGCGTGGACGCCGTCACTGGTGAGAAAGTCCCCATAGAAGATCTCGCCGTCGCTGCCGGCCTCGCGGACACGCGCGAGCACAGCGTTCGCGTCGTCGATCGAGCTGCGATAGTGAATCAACACTTTGGCGCCGCGCTGCGCCAGCTTTACTGCCGCCTCCGCTCCGATGCCGTTGCTTGACCCGGTCACCAGCGCTGTCATTCCCTGTAATGTCTTTTCCATTGTTAGTCTATTTTGGCATTTTCTTGATGCCGGTCCCGTTGTTCGGGGTTACTGAGAAGCGGCTGGGTTCGGAAAGGTTCCCTCGTCTTGTTCCCCGCTCTGGTGCAGGCACGCATAGTCCTTTTCGACCGCGACCTTGGTGGTTCCATGAGCGGCGTACAGACCTTCCAACTGGCTCGTAGGAGCGGCCCAGTGGGCGACTTCCGCCGTGGGCAGCGTGATCACGATGGATGCACCGTCAAACGCGGCGTCGATGCCTGGGCTTTCGCCGACGTGTATTTCCACCGCAAGCTCGCCGCTGAAAAACCTCGTCTCGGCGCGCAGGCTTTCGCCTTGACCGAGACGTTCCACCTCACTTCGCGTGACGCGTACGCGGACCGTGTTCTCAAATAGTCGAGTCTTCATGTTTCTTATTCCAGGCGAGTGCCGCCACCTCCACGTTATCCTGAAAGCATGGCTTCTTCCGTCGCGGAGTACGTTGCGTCCCATCGTAGCCGCATGCTCGATGAGTTGAAAACGTTTCTGCGCATTCCCAGTATTAGCACCCTGCCCGAGCACGCGGGCGACGTGCAGCGGGGCGCAACGTTCGTAGCAGACGCGCTGCGCACGGCCGGGCTCGAGAACATCGAAATCATTCCGACCGGCCGGCATCCCCTGGTGTACGCGGACTGGATGCACGCCCCCGGCAAGCCGACGGTGCTTTGCTACGGCCATTACGACGTGCAGCCGCCTGACCCGCTCGAGCTGTGGCAAACGCCTCCCTTTGAACCGACCGAACGCGACGGCAACTTGTACGCGCGCGGTTCCGCCGATGACAAAGGGCAGATGTACATGCACGTGAAAGCGGTCGAAGCGTTGATGAAGTGCACCGGCACGCTCCCGCTGAACCTGAAGTTCCTGATCGAAGGCGAAGAGGAGATCGGCGGCGCGTCCATTACGAAATACGTGGAGGAGAATCCGGAAAAGCTGAAGGCGGACGTCGCACTGGTGTCCGACACGGCCCTCTACGCCGAAGGCATCCCGACGCTCTGCATTGGCCTCCGCGGGCTGGTTTATACCGAGATCGAAGCCACAGGTCCGATGCGGGACCTGCATTCCGGCCTCTATGGCGGGGCTGCGCCGAACGCTGTATTCGGCCTCGTGGAACTGCTCGGCAAGCTGAAGAACGCCGATGGCATCGTGCAGATTCCAGGGTTCTATGAGGATGTCGCGGAACCGGCGGGCGCCGAAAAATCGAGCTGGGCGTCGCTGCCGTTCGACGAAAAAGAATTCCTCGCCAAGGAGGTCGGCTCGGCGAGCCTCACCGGCGAAAAGGACCGCACCGTGCTCGAACGCGTCTGGTCGCGCCCGACGCTCGAGGTGCACGGCATCGCGGGCGGCTTCACCGCGGCTGGCGCGAAGACGGTGATCCCAGCCAAGGCAACGGCAAAGGTGTCGATGCGCCTGGTGCCGAATCAGAATCCTGAAAAAATCGTAGAAGCTTACAAGGCGTTCGTACAAAAGGCTGCGCCAGCGGGCATCCAAACAGAAGTGCGGGTTTTGAGCGCGGGCGAACCGCTGGTGGTGAATCCCGATCATCCGGCCATCCGTGTCGCTGCTGAAGTGTTCGGTAACATGCTTGGCAAGCCTACCGTCTTTACGCGCAGCGGCGGCTCGATTCCGATTGTGGGAGACTTTGCGCGGCGCCTCGGAATTCCAACTGTGTTGATGGGATTCGGTCTGCCGGACGACGGGCTGCATTCGCCCAACGAGAAGTACAGAATTGACAACTATTACACGGGTATCCTGACCATTGCCGCCTTCTTTGCACAGTACGGAAGCCGCTCCTGAAGCGGTTCCGCAGAAGCCGGTAGACCCGGGCTTGGGCTCGCAGACCGAAAGAGTCGCGCGATCCGCGGGAGTGGTGTCGGTGGCCGTCCTGGCCAGCCGCATTACTGGATTGCTGCGCGAGAGTTTCATGGCGCGCATGTTCGGCGCGGGCATGGAATTCGACGCATTCATGCTTGGGTTCCGCATCCCCAACCTAACCCGCGATCTCTTTGCCGAAGGCGCGCTTTCGTCGGCCTTCGTGCCGACGTTCACCGAATACCTGCAAAAGAAGACCAAGGAAGAAGCGGTGCAACTGGTGAACCTGGTGGCCACCGCGCTGATCTTCGTGGTCGGATTGATTTGTCTGCTGGGCGTGGTGTTCGCGCCGCAACTGGTGGGCCTCATCGCCTCGGGCTTCGTGCGCGAACCCGGCAAGTTCGAACTGGCCGTGCGGATGACGCGAATCATGTTCCCGTTCCTGTTGCTGGTGGCGCTCGCCGCGCAGGTGATGGGCGTCCTGAACGCGTGCAACCGCTTTGGCGTACCCGCCATGGCGTCGACGTTTTTCAACATCGGTTCGGTGACCTTCGGCTGGGTGCTCGGCTTCGTGCTCGGCCCGTCGCTGGGGCTTTCGCGTATTGAAGGCATGGCGTGGGGCGTAGTTCTCGGCGGCGCATTGCAGTTGATCTGGCAGATGCCATCGATGTGGAAACTCGGCTTCCATTTCCGTCCGGCGATCGATTGGAACCATCCTGGCATGCGGCGGATTCTCGCGTTGATGGGTCCGGCAATTCTCGGAAATGCAGCGGTGCAGATCAACGTGATGATCAACACCGACTTCGCGTCCAACCTCTACGACCCCGTGCGCGGCTATCACGGCGCGGTAAGTTGGCTTGGTTACGCGTTCCGCTTCATGCAGCTTCCCATCGGAATCTTCGGCGTGGCGATCGCGTCGGCGACGGTTCCGGCGATTTCGCGCAGCATCGCCAAAGACGATTTGGACGACTTTCGCAAGACGTTATCGAAATCGCTCGCGATGGTGTTTTTGTTGACGATTCCATCGTCGGTCGGCCTCGCTGTGTTGGGCAAAGCGATCATCGGTTCGATCTATCAGTGGGGCAAGTTCGAATACTACGACACGCAGCGGACGGCCACTGCGCTTTCGTTTTACGCGATTGGGCTCGCGGGCTACTCGGCCTTGAAGGTCGTGACACCCGCGTTCTACGCCCTCAAAGACGCGCGGACGCCGATGATGATCAGCCTGCTCTCGATCGTAGTGAACTACCTGTTCGCGGGAGTGGTCACGCAATGGGCGGGCCTCGGTCATTCGGGGCTGGCGCTTTCCACGTCGGCCGTGGCCATCGTAGGATTCCTGGTGCTGTATCTCGCTTTGCGGCATCGCATGGGCGGCTTGTACGGCCGCAATCTCATGCGGACCGTGGTGCAGGTGAGCGTTGCCTCGGCCGCGATGGGGGCAGCGGTCTGGCTTCTCGGCAACTGGATGGAAGTACGCCTTGGCACGACGCAGTTCGCGCACATGGCGACGATCGCCGTGTCGATCCCCGTCGGCATTGGGATCTTCTATTACGGCTGCCGTCTGATGAAGGTGGCGGAGTTGGATCTCGCTTTTGGTTCGGTCATCGCGCCGATTCGCCGACGGTTGAAGAACCTTCTAGACTAGACTGCCACCGCGGCCAAGGCAGCCCTCCGGTCGATGTCCTTCACGATGGTCCGCGAACCTGCCCAGAGCACCGCAGCAAGCAGGAACGACAGCACCGGAATCACCAGCATCGCCTCCTGCAGCCCTATCGCTTTCGCCTGCGCGTTCACCGCCGGCAGGCCCATCGCCTGCGCCGCGGCCCTGGCCCGCCAATCACTCAAATACCCCGTCAACAGCGGCCCCATGGATGCCCCGCACATGTACATGAACATGAAGTAAATCGACATGGTGCTCGCGCGCAGCGTTGGAGGCACGATGTCCTGGATCGACGAGTAAACGAGTCCGTAATACGAATTGCAGGCGCCGTAAGCGAGCGCCAGCAGCGCCGCCGCGAGCAGCCAGGAACCTTGCACCTGCACGATGCCCAGGTACGCCAACGGAACCCCGCATAGTGCAATCACAGCGGCCACCGTCATGCGTCCGTTACGCGATTTGCGGATGATCCGGTCGCCGAGGTTGCCGGCTAGCGACCCTCCTGCAATCCCGCCGATCGCGTAAATGGCGCCGACGATCATCCCCGCGGCTGCGAGCGTTTCCTTGTGCGTCCGCACAAAGAGCGACACCAGAAACGTTCCGTACGCATACATGTTGAAGTTCAGCAGCGCGCCCGAGGCGATGATCCACCATAGCGTCGGAATCTTCAACACCGACCACATCGACGCGGCCTCTGCGTCCGTTGCGCCGGGCGTATTCTTCTCGGACGCGCCACGCGGCGGCTCCTTCAGGAACCACAAGGCGGGAATCAGCATCAATGCCGGCGCCGCGGCAATCACCAGCGCATTGCGCCAGCCGAACGCCTGCGCGGCGGGACCGCTGCAGAAATACGCGAGCGCGCCTCCGAGGGGAACCCCCAGCATGAAGAATGCGAGAGCGCGCGAGCGCTTCTCCGCCGGAAACAGGTCTCCAATCCAACTCGCCGCCGATGGCGCCACAACCGCTTCGCCAACCGCCACGCCGAGTCGCGTGACCATCAGGTGCGAGAAGTTCTGCGCCAGGGCGTTCATGGCCGTCAGCGCGCTCCAGACAATGAGGCCAAGCATCAGAATGGACTTGCGGCTGACCCGGTCCGCCATGCGGCCCAAGGGAACACCGACGATGGCGTACAACCAGATGAACGCCGAACCCAGCAGCCCGATGTCGGAATCGCTGAGATTGAACTCAGCCTTCATCGGCTCCGCCAATGCGCCCGCGACGTTGCGGTCGTAAAAGTTCAGAACATTAATCAGAAACAGTATGGCGAGCGTTGCAATCAACCCGGATTTCACCACGTGATCCTACCACATGGCCGCTGGTCCTGCATCGAAGTCTTGCCTGGTTCTGCATGGCGCGATCGCTGCGTGAATGCGCCTCTCTTTTGAGGAACTCGCGAACAACGGGATCGGCGTCAAGGGTTCCTGCCCATTGGCGGATCGCCCAGCCGATCCCTGTTCGCTTCTGAGAAATTCTTCGCTTCCAATAGCGTCTATGAATGCATCCCCGGAAACGATGCGATTCAAACACAATCGCCGGGCTGCGTTTGCTAGATTCAGCCCGATTTCCCGCCAAGAAGTACGGAGACAACATGTCAAACTACGTATACACAGAACAAGGCAGAATGAACGATGACGAGGGCGATCTTCGCGACGCCGCGGACTATCTCGATATGATGAGCTTTTCCATCAAGTCCTCGAAGGCAAGTGGAGGTTTTTCCCGTGACACGGTCCTCTACCTCATCAAGCGCTGGTTCCAGGCGGCGGAGAAACTGCGCGGCGTCTGGTACAGAAAACACTACTATCCGTCTTTCGTAAGGGATGCACCGCCGCCGCCCGCCGGCAGGAAACCATCGGAACTTCTGCTCCTCAGGATCCAACGCTTGTCGGCGATTCCGGCAACGGCCGCCGTGGGCGCCCGCATTCCATATTTTGCGGAAGCGGAAGCAGCGATGTTCACTTTTGTGAATGAATACCGAAAAAGTTTGAAGGCATCCGACATGGAACAGCACTCGCGCTTTGTGGGCGAAGTCCTGTCGATGGGACGCAGGGTCTACCTCTAAAGCCTGTGCCCATTTTTCAAACGACGCGGTTGTGGAGGACTCCGATTTTTTCGATCTCGAGTTCCACCACGTCGCCGCGCTGGATCCAACGGTCGAGCTCGAGGCCACAGCCGGTTCCCACCGTGCCGGATCCGATGATGTCGCCGGGTTGCACGAAGTCATCCTCGGTGAGGTACTCGATCATCCGTTCAAATTTGTGAAAGATCGCGCTCGAATGCCCTTCGCTCCAGAGCTCGCCGTTGACCCGCGCGGTCATGCGCAGGTTATAGGGATCTCCGATTTCGTCGCGCGTCACGAGCACGGGTCCGAAGGCCGAACACCAGTGTTTGGCCTTTGCCGGACCGAGCAGGACAGCCATCTCTTTGCGCTGAATATCGCGAGCCGAAAAGTCGTTCATGATGGTGAAGCCCGCGATGTATTCCATGGCATCGGCCGCGCGGATGTTGCGTCCGCGTTTTCCGATCACCGCCGCGAGTTCCAGCTCGTAATCGAGCCGGTTCGTGAATGAGGGCCACGGCAGGTCGGTATGGGTCCCGATGAGGTTGTGATGCCCGGTTTGGTAGTAGACCGGGATCTCATACCATTCCTTGGGAATCTCCATCTTGCGCCGCTCGAAGCCCTTCTTCACGTGCTGCTCGAAGGCGAAGAAGTCGCGGACCGATGGCGGATCCGGCAGTGGCGCGAGCAACCGGACGGCGCCCGCCCGATGAACGAGCGTTTCTTCGTTGGGCCCGGCAGCCACGCCGGCGGCAGCAATCAATGCAGATCGCGCCGTCTCGAGGGCCGCGCCGCCCGCGCGCAGAAACTCCAGCATCGACGAGGGCGCAAGCGCATCTGCCATCGCGTAGGGCCGGGGATTTCCCTGCCCCGCGAACATCGCCGCCGCACAGAAATTCACGTCGGCAACGCTGCCGCCATCCCGCATCGCGCCAAGCCGCCGATGCCGCCCCAGCGCCGTCTTGATCTCAAATGTGCAAAGTTTCACAGGTTGCCGCGAAGGGCCTGTTCCCGCTCGATCGATTCAAACAAGGCCTTGAAATTGCCCTTGCCGAACGAACGGCTGCCCTTGCGCTGAATGATCTCATAGAACAGCGTGGGCCGGTCTTCGACGGGTTTGGTGAAGATCTGCAGCATGTAGCCCTCATCGTCGCGATCGACCAGAATGCCGAGTTCCGCCAGTCGATCGACGGGCTCGTCAATGCGGCCGACGCGGCCCAGCAGTTCTTCGTAGTACGTAACGGGAATCCGCAGGAACTCGACGCCCTGCGCGCGGAGCTTGGACACCGTCGCAACGATGTCGTGCGTCGTCATCGCCACATGCTGCACGCCCGGACCCACGTAAAAATCCAAGTACTCTTCGATCTGCGATTTCTTGCGCCCATTCGCAGGCTCGTTGATCGGGAACTTCACGCGGCCATTGCCATTCGACATGACTTTCGACATGAGCGCCGAATACTCCGTGCTGATGTCCTTGTCGTCGAAGCTCTGGTACATGCTGAAACCCATCACGTCGCGATAGAACGAAACCCAGGTGTTCATCTCGCCCCAGCCGACGTTGCCAACCATGTGATCCACATACTGCAGCCCCACGGGCCGCGCCACTGGATCCGGTCCGGCGATCGCGCGATACCCGGGCAGGAATGCGCCATGGTAGTCCTTACGTTCCACAAAGGTATGGACGGTGTCGCCGTAAATGCCGATCGACGCCGTCACCACAGCGCCGTCCGCGTCGGACAACTGAACCGGCTGGCGCACCGCACGCGCGCCGCGCTTCACCGTCTCGCGGAACGCCGAGGCCGCGTCATCCACCCACAGGGCGATATCTTTCACGCCGTCGCCATGCTTCGCAACATGCGCTGCAATCTCGTTGTCAGCCTGTAGCGCGGTGCTCAACACGAAGCGGATCTTGTTCTGCTGCAACACGTAGGAGACTCGGTCGCGCACGCCGGTCTCAGGACCCGCATACGCCACCAGTTCAAAGCCGAACGCCGAGCGATAGAAATACGCGGACTGCTTGGCGTTGCCGACGTAGTAGTGGACGTGATCCGTCCCGTTCAACGGCAGAAAATCCGGCGTCCCGGCGGCCGGGTTCTCAATCACAGAAGCTACCTGGTGAGACATGGTTCAAAACTCCCGATCAGTTCGCGCATGGTCTGCATGCAGAATTGGTTGTCGCCGTCCGTACCAGTTGAGATACGAATGGCGTGAGGAACGCCAAAGGCGCGGAGAGGCCGAACAATTACGCCCCGCTCGAGCAGCGCACGGGTCCATCGATCGGCAACCTCGGACGACTCGAGCGGAACCATCACAAAGTTCGCGTGCGAAGGGACAACGGTCAATCCCAATGCGCGCAGTTCCGCAGTCAGAAACTGTAAGCCCCGCGCGTTCAACTCGAGGGTCTTGTGCAGAAACGCCCGGTCATCCAGCGCCGCGATTCCAGCAGCTTGCGCGAGCGCGCTCGGCTCAAAGGGCAGCTTGACCTTCAGCAGGTTCGCGATCAGGTCCTCATGCGCAAAGCCGTACCCGATGCGGACCCCAGCCAGCCCATACGCCTTCGAGAATGTCCGCAGGGTGATCACGTTGTCATAGCGGTAATGCATCGAATCCGGATATCGCGGATCGTCCGCCGCATACTCGAAATACGCCTCGTCGAGCAGAATCAACACGCGCTCCGGAACGCGCCGGTAGAAGGCGTCGAATTCCTGCCGTGTAAAGATCGTGCCGGTCGGGTTGTTGGGGTTAGCCAGGTAAATGATTTTGGTGCGTTCGTTGATCGCCGCCGCGAGCGCCTCGAGGTCACTGTGATAGTCGCGGTGCGGCGCCGTGCGATAGCGGACTCCGCGCGATTGCGCGAGCACCTGAAACCCGATGAACGATGGATCGGTGGTGAGCACCTCATCGTCGTCGCACAGAAACGTGCGGATGATATTCGACAGAATCCCCTCGCTGCCGCTGCCCGCAATGACATTCTCGACCTTCGTCCCGAACCTCTCGGCGAGCCCGCGCCGCAGGTCGAGGCCGCCGTTCGGATAACGATTCAAACCCGCCATCTCGCGCAGCATCGCGTCCACCGCCAAGGGCGACGGGCCCAGCGGATTCTCGTTCGAAGCAAGCTTCACGATCCGGTCCAGGCCGAACTCTCTACGGACCTCATCCACACTGCGGCCGGCTTCATACGGGTGCAACGCGGCAATATATGGGGGTACAAGCGCCATCACATCGAAATTAGCACCACCTTTTAGTGGTGTCAATTGGAACAAGCAATAAAAAACCTCGGGATCGCTCCCGAGGTCTCGTTTGACGCCGTCGCGCGCCGCGGTTACAGGCCGCCGATGTAAGCCTCGTAGTCGGCCTTCGACATCAGACTGGCGAGTTCCGATTCGTCGGCCACCTTGATCTTCACCAGCCAGGCTGACCCGTGTGGATCTTCGTTCAGCTTCTCGGGCGCAGTCGTCAAAGCCTCATTGACTTCCACCACTTCGCCGTTGACGGGCGAGTAAATGTCTGAGACCGCCTTCACCGATTCGACGCTGCCGAAACTCTTGCCGGTTTCGACCTGCGCGCCCACTTTGGGAAGGTCAACGTACACGATGTCGCCGAGTTCCTTCTGCGCATGGTGCGTAATGCCCACCGTGCCATCTGCCGCGACCCATTCGTGTTCTTTGGTGTACTTGTATTGATCCGGGTACATGATGCCTCGAATGATTGTAGTCTACTTACCGCGCTTATAGAAAGGAGTGGCGACCGTAACGGCGTCCACCGGCTGATTGCGGACCATCACCTGAATCGTCCGCCCCGGCTCCGCCATCGCCACAGGCAAATAACAAAGCCCAATATTCTTACCCAGCGTCGGCGCCGGACCTCCGCTCGTCACCCAACCCGCGGCCACGCCATCCACCTGAATCTCGTAGCCGTCACGCCCAATGCCGCGCCCGCACATCTCGAAGCCGGCCAGCTTTCGCGTGACTCCATTCGCCTTCAACGGCTCGAGCGCCGCGCGACCGAGAAAGTCACCCTTGTCCATCTTGACGATCCAGGCGAGATCGGCCTCGTAAGGATTGATAGACGCGTCGATCTCATGCCCGTAGAGCGCCATCTTCGACTCGAGCCGCAGGGTGTTGCGCGCGCCCAAACCGGCGGGTTTGATGCCGAATTCCTTGCCAGCCGCGAGCAGTTCGTTCCAGATGCGCGGGGCCTCGGAAGGATCGACGTAGATTTCGAACCCGTCTTCTCCGGTATAGCCGGTGCGCGCGATGCGCGCCGCTGTGCGAGACACCTCGGCGTCAGTGAAGTGATAGTACTTGATGGCCGGCAAATCCGCCGCCGTGAGCTTTTGCAGCGTCGCCAGGCCGAACGGACCCTGCACCGCGATTTGCGCATACCTCGGACCCGCGTTTTCGACCTTCGCGTTGAACTGCGCCGTATTCTCGACGATGTGGGCGAAGTCTTTGTCCTGGTTCGAGGCGTTCACGCAGATGAAATAGTGATCGTCGGCGACTTTATGCACGAGGATGTCATCGACAAAGCCTCCGTGCGCGTACAGGAGTCCCGAATAATGGGCCTGGCCGACCTTCAGTTTGGCCGCGTTGTTGGTGGACACATAGTTCACCAGATCGAGTGCCTGCGGCCCCTTGACCTCGATCTCGCCCATGTGCGAGACATCGAACAACCCGACCGCCGTACGTACGGTCACGTGCTCGTCAATGATGCCGGAATACTGCACCGGCATATCCCATCCGCCAAAGTCCACCATCCTGGCGCCCGACGCGCGATGGACCTCGTTGAGCGGAGTCTTTTTCAACGGTTCACTCATGAAACATCAAGGCTAGCATTTTTGGCCGTTTCCTCCCCATCCGGCTATAGCGTTGAATCGCCGCCACATGATCCAATCAAACTGATGGCCCTCAGTTTCCCTGTACCCAAAATCGCCCTCGGCACTGCGCCAATTGGTTCGATGGCCGCGCAGTTCGGCTTCGCCGTGAGCGACGAAGATACACGATCTACAATCCTGCATGCCCTGGCGAAAAACATCCGTTTCATCGATACCGCGCCCCTATACGGCAACGGCCTCGCGGAACTCCGCATCGCCCCGGTGATTCGCGACCTCCCGCGAAAAGATCTCGTCCTCGCCACCAAAGCCGGCTGGCTGCCCAACAAGGTCGGCGGCGGCGTTGCAGACGGCACGCGGATCTACACCCGCGACGCCATCCTGCGCAGCGTGGAAGAGAGCCTGAAACGCCTGCAAACGGACTATCTCGATATCGTTCACGTGCATGATCCCGACCTTGGCGACTTTCGCAGCCAGGTGCTCGACCAGGCCTTTCCAGCCCTGCACGAACTGAAGAGCCAGGGGACGATTCGCGCGGTCGGCGCCGGCATGAACGAGTGGCGAATGCTCGCCGATTTCGCGCGCAACGCCGATGTGGATTGCTTTCTGCTCGCCGGCCGTTACACGCTACTCGAGCAGGAATCGCTCGAAACCTTCATGCCATTCATGCTGAAAAAGAAGATTTCGATCTTTCTGGGCGGAGTCTTCAATTCGGGCATCCTCGCCACTGGCGCAGTTCCGGGAGCGCGCTACAATTACGACCTCGCGCCGGAAGGGATGGTTCGCAAGACCCGTCACATTCAGGAAGTCTGCGCCCGCCACAATGTGCCGCTGCGCGCCGCCGCACTCCAGTTCGCCGCCGCGCACCCCGCGGTCGCGACGCTCGTTCTCGGCATGGTGACGCCGGCGCAGGTGGACGACATCCTGTCTATGCTCGACACGCCGATTCCATCGCCCTTCTGGCAGGAACTCCGAGCCGAAAACCTGATCGACCTTGGCGCGCCGACTCCGTCCTAGAGTGGCGAAGCTTGGCAACCGTGCGGATCCGCGCGGTAACGAACTTGGTCCAGCACGTATTGCGGCATCACGCCCACCGAGTGACCACGCGGGAAATACGTGATCGTGGAGGTGTCTCCGCCACGGCGCACGGCTAGCTTCACCGGCTTCGATACATCGTCCCAGGAAATGGACATGCCCACGACGCGATCCCCTTCTCGCAGGCCAGCCCGCTGTGCCTCGCTATTCGTCTGTAATCCTGTCACAGTATGGCGTTCGAGCAACGCGGCGCGTTCCATCCCCAACTCAAAGCTTGGCGCTTCCACCGACTCGCGTCGCACACATGGCCCCCACACCGTGCTTGGCGCCTCCACCGTGATGCCTTGTTCGACATAGGATCGCAATTGTTCTAAATCTTGCAACGGCAGATAGTGCGACGCTGCCTGGAAGACTCGATCCGCAGTTAGATCAGGAAGGGGACCGTGGTAGTTCCGAGCTTGTTGATAAAGATCGAACATGAGCGTATCCAGCGATGCATGCCCCAGCGTTCGCTCGCTGATTTTCGTATCCAGCCAGAGTGCGATTACTGCACCCCGCCAGTAGGAGACCCTTGCTTTGAGTTGTTCCTTCTGCGCACGCTCGATCAATTCATTGAGAGAGAGATTCCTTTCCGGTGATAAGAAGTAGTCGCGGAGCACGTGATTCAGCGACTCGAGATATTGCTCGAACGAGATCTGTTTGGCGCGCCACAATAACAGGTCTTGATAGTAAGTGGTGAACCCCTCGGTAAACCAGTAGATCCCTTCGGCCGGCTCGCGCACCTGCCCAATTCGATAGGGATTCCACTCATGAAACACCTCATGGGCCAGCAGCGTAAGGACTCCTTGCGAAACGCCTCCCTGCGGCGAGAGATGCAGGCTGAAGGCATTGGTAAAGCCATCCCCGCCCGTGTTGCCCTGGCCCTCACCGAAGGGAAGAACCGCGACCAGATAGTACGGGAATCGATCATCTTTCCAGAAGTCTCGTTCCAAGCGGATCGTCTCGAGGATTCGCGAGCGAATCTCCGTATCAGAAACGCCAAAGTTGCCGCGCGTGGCGGTGACCATCACGCCTTTGCCCAACCTAGACTTCTCCATGCGGAAATCTCCGGCGACGAACATCGCCTCTTGAACTTTGCTCCAGGGGCCTCGAAAACTCTGTCGCGGTGCTCCTGCCCCAAAGCTGGTGGCGATCTTCCAGCCGGGCGGCAACTTCCAGACGAAAATGCACTCGACAGGTGTCGAGAGATCGAGCTTGGGATGAATCAGGGCATTGTTCGTGTTGATGGCCACATAGGTAGGTTCCAGATGAGGCCGGTGCCGGACTTCCTCTCGCAGGGGCCCGTCCCAATCCTTGACCAGATCGTAGGAGAACCTCACCCGCCCGCGAGAGGCGCCCTCGAGAATCTTCTTGGAGGTGTCAGCCGAATCGATGATTCGAGCATCACGTGAGTCGACGTTGAGGCCGGCTATGGCTCCAGTGAGGTTCTTGGAACCACCCCAGGTGGAAGGCAAAACCAGTTCGGTTGTACCGTCGAGCCGGTCGAGTGTAACCTTCACGTGAAGGATCAGACGATTGCCCTGCAGTTCTGGCGCGAGTGAATAAAGCAGCTTAGCTGGCAAGCGTTCCCCACGCAGGAGCGTGCTGGGCTCGGAGAGGGATGCCAAGAAGACAGTGTAAAGGCACATCCGAACGAGCATGGTTGAAGACCAGAAAAACGCTGCAAATTTTACGGTGCGCATCATACACTATGACTCTCAATGCCCTTAATCTGTTGAGACAAAATGTCGCTTTTGCTCTGGCTCTTCCATGAGGAGCGATCGACGGCGTAGGATTCCCGTCACTTTCAGGAATTCTGCGCGCAGCCGCGCTGCAGGTCGCCGCCGCGCACCCCGTGGTCGCGACGCTCGTTCTCGGCCGGCGCAGTTGGACGACAACCTGGCTGTGCTCGACGCGCCGATTCCATCGCCCTTCTGGCAGGAACTGCGCGCCGAAAACCTGATCGACCTTGGCGCGCCGACTCCGTCCTAGCCGACTCAATACCAGTAGAACTCCGCGCCGACTTCTGCAAACGAGCCTCTGCATGAAGAGCGGCGCATGCCGCCGAAACGATAGCCACGAAGGCGGGCACAGTCGCGTTCAGAACGGCGAGAAGCTGCCGAAAACCGCGGCCGCGATCGGCGGCTTGCTGTTCGCGTTTCGTCATCACAACGGCTCCTTCCTGCCTGAAGAGTTCGATCAGGAAGTCCTCGGGATGAAGCGCCCGGATGCCCCACGGCTCCAGGTGCTGACTCCTGAAGTGGCGGAGGTTGAAGGTCACGATTGTCGGCGCATCACCGTGGACCGCGGCCGCCAACACATGACGGCCCTTTTCGTCGTTGTCTCACGAGTGATCTCCTCCGACCACTTCGGCTCATAGAGCCGCGGTGGCTCTGCGAGGCGCAGGAGGGTGTCGCAGAGCGAGAAGTTGGCGAGGACGCAAGCGTCCAAAACGACGAGCGGTGTGCCCATCATTTCTGGTCGGGGATCAGCACTCGTTCATACAAGCCGGCCTGATCGACCGCTTGACCGATTCTACGCAGCGCATCGAGCCGCCGTTGGCCACGTTGACGCTCATCAAGGAAGTGCCTGACAGCTTGTTCGATCAGTTCATCACGGCTCTGATACCGGCCGCTGGCGAGTTCTTGCTCGACTTGGTTTCTCAAATCGGCTGGGAGGGTGACCTCCATGGCTGGTCTCCTCGTTTCATTTTAGGCTTTCGTGGTCCACCCGAATGTAGCGGCATCGAGATTGACGGTCAAGAAGGCCGTCGTCGATGTCAAAACCGCGCGGAAGAAATCCGGCGTGTCAAATGGGAGATCGTCCGCGAGGGCGCGTCGCGTGCAGGCATTGAAAAACTCGCCCCTCACGACCTGAGGCGCACTTGCACGAGGCTGTGCCACCTGGCCGGCGGCGTCTTCAATGCGGGCATCCTCGCCACTGGCGCAGTTCCGGAAGCACGCTACAATTACGACCTCGCGCCGGAAGGGATCCTCCGCAAGACCCGTCACATTCAGGAAGTCCGCGCTGCAGTTCGCCGCCGCGCACGCCGCGGTCGCGACGCTCGCCGGCGCAGGTGGACGACAACCTCGTCATGCTCGACACGTCGATTCCATCGCCCTTCTGGCAGGAACCGCGCGCCGAAAACCTGATCGACCTCGGCGCGCCGACTCCGTCCTGGAGTGGCGCGTGATCCAATTCGATTCGGATTGTAGAATGCTCCTATGTCCCTTAGACGCCTTGCAGTCCGGGCCATGTGGGCCGTACCGTTTTTCTTACTCTCGGACGATATCGCAAGGGGCGCGGACCTCCTTCGCTATGTAGTCCGGTTCGAACCCTTTGAAGTCGAACTCACACTTCCCAACGGAGCGAAACAAAAGAGGAGTCTTCCTCGGCAGCCTACTTACTTCGCACACCGAGTGAACAACCGTTGGCCGGCGCCGGAGGGCCCCAGCAATACTCCAGTGCGGTGTGAGATTCGGTGGGAGGGGTTTCCGGCGGACTGGCGGATGATAAGCAGTTGGAGCATTGACCGCCGCGAGGAATCAGTAGAGACCACACTCCGCGGTCTACGAAAGGCGGTTTTTGCGGGGGGCGATCTCCGGATCGCGAAATCCAAGGGTGGGCTGGTGTTGGTGACCCGAGGCAAATGGCCATTCTCGGATGAATCGGCGCTGAATCGCATTGACCGAATTGCCGAATTCCAAACGGCGGTTTGGCGGGATGAGGGAGCGCCAGGCCACAAGGTATTTCTGATTCCGTCGACGCAGAGTTGGAATGGGGAAGGACGAACGAATTCGCTGATTATGGAAGGCAATCCGGACACCTATGATCCAGCAAACTTCTCCCGGCTGCTTTCACACGAACTGTTCCACGAATGGAATCCCCGCCGGTTGAATACAGAAGACGAAGAACTCTACTGGTTCACGGAAGGATTTACCGACTATTACGCCGTGGCGACGCTCTGGCGCTCTGGCATCTGGAATTTCGATCAAGTCGTTCAGGATTTCAACCACATGGCCCGAAGCTACTACTCCTCTTCGGCACGGAACCTTACCCCCGGACGCATGGTGGAGTCCCGTCAGTCCAATTACGACGCGGGCAGATTGCCCTACCAACAAGGGTACTTGTTGGCTTTTCATTGGAGCGTCCGCGGGAATAGTCTAGACCCCCTAATGAGAACCCTGCTCGAGGATCACCGTGAGCCGCTCTCCAACGCCCGCATCGCGAAAGCCTTGCGCGCAATGGGAATCGAAAAGGCGGAGGAGGAGATCCGGCGATTCGTGGTAGAAGGCAAAACTATCGAATTGCGCTCAAACCTATGGGCCGACTGTGCCGCAGAGACCAAAGCAGAGTTTCGTATGTTCGATATCGGCTTTGACTGGACGCCATCGGATAAAACGAAGATCATTCAGGGAGCGAAGCCCGATAGCAATGCCTGGCGAGCGGGCGTTCGGAACGGCCAGAAGTGGGCGGCGCTCGATGTGCTTCGCGGTGATTCGACTTACATGGTTGAGTTGGAGATTGAGGACCAACAAGGGAGGCGTCGAGTCAAATATTATCCAGCCTCAACAGACGTTGTGGTTGCGCCGCAATATAAGGCCATTGTCCGGCAGTGCGACCCGGAAACACTCACAGCAGCGTCTCGCGTGAGATGATGCCGTCTACACCCGGCATAAACTCCCCGAAAACGGCGTAGGGTTTCGCGAGCGCTCCGTCCAACCGCTGATTGCCTCCCGTCAAGTTGGCGGAAAACAGCCGCCTGAACGCGATCGGCTGTTCACTGGGCAGCATGGTCCTCTAGCCGATATCATTACCGCGCTGCAATAAGGCCCGATGTTACATTGGGCTTTTCCATGGTCTGTATCAAATGCTCCAGTCAGGTGCCGGATTCCAGCCGGTTCTGCCTGTCTTGCGGAAGCGCGATTTCCAACTCTTCGCAGGCAGCGACGCAGGCAGTGTCGGCAGCCGCGGAGTCTGCCGTCGCCTCCCTCGTTTCGAGCACATCGACGGACGATGGTAGGTTCGTTTCCGGCTCCATCATCGCGGAACGTTACCGCGTCATCGCGCTGCTGGGCCGCGGCGGCATGGGCGAGGTCTACCGCGCCACCGACCTCAAGCTGAATCAACCGGTGGCGTTGAAGTTTCTGCCTGAAACGCTCTCGAAGGACGAAAAGGCGCTTGCCCGTTTTTACAACGAAGTCAAAATCGCCCGCCAAATTGCGCATCCGCACGTATGCCGCGTGTACGACATCGGCGACGTGTCGGGCCACGCCTACATCTCGATGGAGTTCATCAACGGCGAAGACCTGAACTCGCTGTTGCGACGCATTGGCCATATTCCCGCGAATAAGGCGACGGAAATGGCCCGGCAGCTGTGTTCCGGCCTTGCGGCGGCGCACGAAAAAGGCGTGCTGCATCGCGACCTGAAGCCAGCCAACGTCATGCTCGACGAAAGGGGATCGCTGCGCATCATGGACTTCGGCTTGGCCGGGCTCGCCGACCAGATCACCGACATCCGCAGCGGAACCCCGGCCTACATGGCGCCCGAGCAACTCTCCGGCAAGGAAGTCACGGTTAGGAGCGACCTCTATTCACTCGGCCTCCTGCTTTACGAAATCTTCACCGGCAAGCGTCCCTTTGACGCGCCCAGTCTGGACGAGCTAAAAAAGCAGCAGCTCGACTCCTCGCCTGTCAGCATGACGTCGCAGGTGACGGACCTCGACCCGGCGATCGAGCGCGTAATCCTCCGCTGCCTCGCTCCAGATCCCAAAGACCGCCCAACTTCGGTGCGCGCAGTCATCGGCGCCCTGCCCGGCGCGGATCCGCTCTCCGCCGTGCTCGCCGCCGGAGAAACTCCTTCGCCGGAACTTGTCGCCGCCGCGGGAGAAGGCCGCGAACTGCTGCCCGTCTGGCAACTTGCAGCTTTCCTTGCCGCAATCCTCACAAGCGTGGCGGTGATGGCGTGGTTCGGACCGCAGGTGACCTACTTCGGCTTATCCAAGCCGGACCTGACGCCTTCGGCGCTCGAAGAACGCGCCGCCCTGATCGTGCGCGACGCCGGCTATTCGCAGCGGCCGCTAGACACCGCCTTTGGCATGTACCTCGATCAGGATTACGTGCAGTACCGCGAAAAAATCAGCACGGGCAGCGACCGCTGGAAAGAAATCGACAAACAGCGACCGGGTCCGTTGTTTTTCTGGTACCGCGAGAGTCCACGGCCACTCGTCGCGCGCTACGCCACAAGCCAAGGGATCGTCGGACTTTCTGACCCTCCCATGATCCTGAGCGGCATGGTCAACGTTCAGCTCGACTTGAAGGGGCGTCTCACGGCGCTCGAGGCGGTACCGCCGCAACTGGACGAAAGTCCCGCGCCGAAGGTCCCAGTCGATTGGCCTGTCTTCTTCCGTTTCGCCGGCCTCGATCCGGCATCATTCCAACCGGTGGACGCCAAGTGGACCCCACTCGCCGCCTTTGACGCCCGCGCCGCGTGGGAAGGCCCTTTTCCTGAAGATCCGGCATCGAAGGTGCGGGTGGAAGCGGCATCCTGGAAAGGCAAGGCGGTCTACTTCGACGTGATCGGCCCATGGACGCGCCCGTTCCGCATGCAGCGCCGCCAGCCGCAGCCAGGGGAGCAAACGATGCAAGTCGTTGGCATCGTCGTATTCTTTCTGGTCTGCGCCGCGATGGTCTTCTTTGCCCGGTTCAACCTCAAACAGGGCCGCGGGGATCGTCAAGGCGCCTTCCGGCTTGCGCTGTTCATAGTCCTGACATATCTTTCGATCCAGGCCATTGGCGGCCATCACGTGGCGTCGTTCGACGAACTGCAACTGCTGCAGATTACTGCCTACACGGCGATCTTTATCGGCGCGGCGGTGTGGCTGGTGTACCTGGCTGTGGAGCCTCCAGTGCGCCGCCGCTGGCCGCAAACGCTGATTTCCTGGAGCCGTGTGCTCGCCGGGCGGTTCCGGGATCCGCTGGTGGCAAGCCATATTCTCGCGGGTCTCGCGGCAGGGGCTCTTCTGAGCGCTCTCAGCTATTGCGGGACGGTCATGACCCTCAGCCAAGGGGATGCGCCCATCGCCATCAATCTCACCACGACGCTCGCCGCGCGTTTCGCCGCCGGATCCCTGCTTGCCAACGCGATTAATTCCGCCGCGTTTTCGCTGATCAATTTCTTCATTCTATTCTTGTTCAAATTGATCTTCCGCAAGAGCTGGATTGCCGCGCTCGTGTTTCTGATCATTTTTCTGGCCATCGCGTTCGCGGACCCCAACCGGACGTGGATCGGCATGGGCGTGATGCTCCTGACCTTGGCCGCCGTGGTATTCGTCCTGTTCCGCTACGGGCTGCTTGCGCTCGCCATGGTTTCAGTCGCGAGCGATGTATCGCATTGGTTTTATTTCACCTTCCACTTCGGGGAATGGTACGGCAACTCGTCGCTCCTCGCGATGCTGGCGATCGTGGCGGCATCATTTATCGCCTTCCGCTTCGCACTGGGCAACCGCAAGCTGATCAACGAAAAGTTGCTGGACGCTTAAAGCCAGCATGAGCAGAGCTCTGTAAGCAGGTTTAGCTCGGCGCCTCCTCAACTTATAAAAGACAGGGCGCTGCATCAGAAAGTTCTTACCCCAACGCTCTGCTTCCAACTGTCGGGTGCACACCACGACCCTCTTGGCTGTGTATAGCTGTTGGAACCATGGGTTCAATGGATAATTGCCACAACTGCCGCAGATTCCGCAAATCGCAGATGCCGTTGGTCGGCGGGATGGTTCTGAAACATTCCCTCGCGGCTCTGTTTTGAGTATGATAACGTCCTTTATAAACGCTATGGAGAAGCTGGACCTGAACCCCGACCCCCCGTCTACAGCCCGCCCCGTCTCGATCCGCGTTTGACTATACGTTGGCGGCCGCCAAAGTGGGCGCTCTCGCGTTTCCGTTCGTCGGGGCTGGCGTAACGCTCGTCGATCTCATCACAGCTCCCTCGCGAGGGAAACGATTAACAGATTGGTGTGAGAATCTCCGGGTCGCATTGAACGATCTGAGCCAAAGGGTGGATAGCGTAACTCCTGAAAAGCTAGCTGAGAATGACGAGTTCGTCTCCGCCGTCCTGCGAGCTTCACAATCTGCGGCACGGTCGCATCAAGCAGAGAAGCTTGATGCACTGATGAATGCTGTTCTGAATGTCGCCGTCGGAGGAGAGCCTGAAGCCGATCGCCAAGCGGTCTTTCTTGATTTAATCGACCGCTTCACACCAGTGCATCTGGCGTTGCTGCGGTTCTTTCAGAGTCCTTCCGAGTACATCAGCAAAAAGCGTATTGATGTCGCTCCCGAACGGAATGATCAACCGGTTTTAATGCTCTTGTCCGACTGCATGCCCGAGTTGTGGCAACAAGCGGCTTCCCCGGTGGAGGGCCGGGAGGCGGCGCCTTCACAGTTTCTAGGTACTGTAATCCACGGATTGGCCGATGCAGCCCTTGTAACCTCAGATCTCGAGGACGGTTATCAGAAGCCGCCCAGGTATTGTCGATGGACCACCCACTTGGGAGATGATTTTCTGGATTTCATCAGTTCGCCAAAGCATGGAGCGACGCCATGACCACCGAACTCATCCTCTCTCTTACTGCCCAACTCAATCGAACCACTCTTTCGTCTGCGATTCCGTAAGGCTCAGTGAATGGCCGCCCGCTTCATCAGCCAGGCGCCCAGGAGGCAAATGAGTCCCCCTACGAGCGATACGAGCGCCACTTGCTCATGCCGCAAGGCGACTCCCAAGGCAAGGGCAACCACAGGAATGAGGAAGGTCGTACCGGACGCTCGTGCTGCGCCAAACCGGCCGGCGGCGGAGGCCATGAGGACGTTGGCGATGGCCGTTCCGAACGCTCCGAGCGCGAGTAGGCTGAGGAGCGGGACCGGAGTCCAGTGCGCGGTGAAAAGATCCGGGATGCCGAGAGGAGCAGTCAGCACCATCGCCACGGCCTGCGCGCGCCAGATGACGGGAATCGCGCCGTATTTCTGCTGCAGCGATCGCGCGATGCTCAGCGCGACGCCGTAGGAGACCAGAGCCGCCATAATCATGACAATGCCGATCGTGCTGCTCTGCCCTTCCCCCATCGCAGGAAGCGCCATCAGCACCGCCCCGGCGATGCCGATTACCAGGCTCGCGGTGACGCCTCGCGATGGAGCGCGGCGCGCGATCAGGCAGGCGACGATCGTGGCGAACAGTGGGTTCGCGCCATTCAACATGCCGGTCAACGCCGAGGAAACGCGCTGCTCGGCGTACGGGAACATAGTCAGCGGGAACGCGAACCACAGAAGTCCAAGCCATGCCACGGCGCCCCAGTCGGCGCGCGCCACCGGTTTGCGGGCCGAGGGGAACAGGGCGAGGGTGGCGAACCCGATGACGATTCGTACGAAGGTGACGCCAGCCGGTCCGATGGCGCGCAATCCTTCAGCGATAAAGAGGAAGGAGGCGCCCCAAATAAGGCCAGGGATGATGAGAAGGAGCCAACCGCTAGTCAAGCTTTTATCTTGGCATCATTCGGTTCCTGGAACGAACGCACGAGCAAAAACGTTACTCTGCGTGTCAGCCATTTTCACCCTGATGAACAATCTGCTTGCCGCCAGCCTTCGCAACCGGATCCTCGCGTCCCTGCTCGCAGGGGCGATGTTGCTTCTCGTACTGAACCTCACGCCTTGGTGGCCGCTCGCCTGGCTCGCGCCTGTGCCGCTGCTGCTTGCCGCGTTCCATTCTCCGACTTGGCGCGAGGCCTCGCTGCTCGCCATACTCGCCGCTGCCATAGGACTCGCGAGCAACTTGCCGTACTACTCCACGACCGGCGGCAACCCCGCCGTCGCGGTGGTCATCCTTCTTCTGCAGGCCTTGGTATGGTCAGCCGCGATCCTCTACACGCGCGGCATCGTCCGGCGGTTCGGCTCGGATTCGTGGCTCGTAGTCTTCGCGTACCCGCTCTTTTGGGCCGCGCTCGACACCGTGATCGCGGCGATTTCACCCCACGCAAGCGCTGGCAGTCTTGCCTATACCCAGATGGATTTCCTGCCAGTGATCCAAATCGCCATGTTCACGGGCACGCCGGGAATCGTATTCGTCATCAGTCTATTTGCGTCCACCGTTGCTTTGCTGATCTTTCGCGGCCCGAGGATACCCGTTGTCGCTTACGCCCTGCCCGCGTTGGTCACGGCCGCAGTCCTCGCATTCGGATTCATCAGACTTGCAGGAGAGCCGGCAAGCCGTCACATTCGAGTTGGCCTCGCCGTTGTTGACAGCTACGTTGGCGAGCGCACACCCGCGGCCCGGCGGGCGCAAGTGTGGACGGGCTACGAAACCGCGGTTGCGCAAATGGCTTCGAAGGGCGCGCAACTGATCCTGCTGCCAGAGAAGATCGAAACCTTCACGGACGCGAAGGCGGCAGGCGAACGGCAGGAACGAATGGCTGCCGTGGCGCGCGCCAACCACGTCTACCTCGCCGCCGGCATCGGCGAGCCGAAGAACAGCGTGCTACTCAACCGCTTCTGGTTGTTTTCTCCCTCCGGCGACTTGACCGCGACTTACGACAAACATCATCTCGTTCCGGGGCTCGAAGCGGAATTCACGCCCAGCAAGGACTTCGTGACGTCTTCCATCGACAACGCGCGCTACGGCCTGGCGATCTGCAAGGACATGCATTTCGCGAACCTCGGGCGAAACTACGGCAAGCTTGGCGTGGACGCGATGCTCGTACCCGCATGGGACTTCGACCGCGACGCCTGGATGATGGCGCGTCTCACCGCGCTGCGCGGCGTGGAAAGCGGCTTCCCCATCATCCGCTCCTCGCGCCAGGGTATTCTGAGCGTCACCGATCCGTTGGGACGCGTGGTTGCCGAAACCCGCAGCAGCGGACCTCTGAGGAACTCGCGAACGACGGGATCGGCGTCGACGGTTCCTGGGCCATTGGCGGATCGCAATGCCGATCCCTGTTCGCTGCCAGGGGCAACACTGCTGGTGGACGCCCCAATCGGCCGCGCAGCGTCGATCACGCCATACGCAAGATTCGGGGATGTCTTCGGATGGCTTTGTGTGGCGCTCGCAGCGTTTGTGCGGCTCATACGCTAGGGCAGGTTACAGTAGGAATGAAATGCAGCAGCAGAAATTCCTCGTCATCGCCGCGCTCGCAGCAGCGGCCCTCGCCTCCGCGCAGAGCGCCAAACCTTTCCTCGGGCGTTGGGATATGAACGCCACGCCGGCTACCGGCAACCCGTATCCACAGTGGATGGAACTCGTCGAAAAAGACGGCAAAATCGAGGGCCGCGTGCAGCCACGCGGCGGCGGTTGGCGTCCGATCCTCGGCGCGAAGGTCGACGCCAGCGGCAAGATCATCGTGATGGTTTCCGCTGCAACTCAGCGTGGACCGGCCGTCAACTGGGAACTCACCTCCCCCGGCGCCGGCAAGGTCGCTGGCGTTGAAAAGCGCGGCGAAGCCGACGGCCCAACGCTTGCAGGCGTGCTGGCGCCCAAACTCGACCGCCCCATGCCAAAGTCCTGGACCAAGCCCGAACCCATTTTCAATGGCAAGGACCTCACCGGTTGGGAACCAATCGGCAACGTCAAAAACAACAAGTGGATCGCACGCGATGGCGAACTGGTGAACGACAATCCCGAAGTCGAAGGCCAGCGCGGCCCCGGTGCGGCGAACATCAAAACCACAGCCAAATTCCAGGATTTCAAGCTGCACATCGAGGTTCTGTGCCCCGAACATGGCAACAGCGGCATCTATCTTCGCGGCCGCTATGAAGTCCAGGTGGGCACCGAAGGCGGCAAGCTGCCGGATCACGAAATGGGCGCAATTTACAGCCACTATCCTCCGCCTGCGGGCGCGGAACTCGGCCTCGGCAAGTGGACGTCATTCGATGTCACCTTCGTCGGGCGTCATGTGACGGTCCTGCGCGATGGCAAGATCTACCACGACAACGTGGAAATTCCTGGACCTACGGGCGGCGCGCTCGACAGCAATGAAGCCGAACCTGGCCCGTTCTTTCTGCAGGGCGACCATCACGGCGTCATCCGGTATCGCAATATCACGGTTTCCGTTCCGAAGAAATAAGCGTTGGTGGCGCGCCGCGGGAGCATGTCAGAATTGAACATGCGTCTGCTGCACCTGCCGTCTCTTTTGCTGGCCGCGCCCATGCTCGCCGAAGTCCACCACTGGATTCCGGATCAGTACTACAAGACGTTCTCACACACACATGCCGTAGGCACGCGCATCAAACCCGGCGACACTGTAGTCACCAAGACGATTGACTCCGGCGGCCTCGATTTCAAGGACGAACAGAAAGCGCCCGGTCCCGGATTCAATCCGCTGACCGGGCCTTTCTATGTCGAAGGCGCCGCGCCTGGCGATGCGCTGGTAGTGAAGCTGCGCAAGATCCGGATGAATCGGAAGACTGGACGCACGGGCTACCGGCTCCTCACGCAATCGGTGCTGTCGACCTACGTCGAGTCGTTCTATCAATACGGTTCCTTGGGGCTGGAACAGAAGGCCGGACGCAATCTGCCCTGGGATCTGGACATCGAACGCAACACCGTGAAGCTGCGCGAACCGGTGAGCAAGAGAATCAAGCTGGAGTTTCCAGCGCGCCCGATGCTCGGCTGCATTGGCGTGGCCGCCCCGGGGTGACTTTGCCCCGACTTCAGGTCCGGCAGGGCCGTATGGCGGCAACCTCGACTACAACGAGATCGTCGAGGGTTCGACTGTGATCCTGCCTGTGTATCATCCTGGCGGACTCCTGTTTCTTGGCGACGGTCACGCGCTGATGGCGGACGGCGAACCAACCGGCACCGGCATCGAGACGTCGATGGATGTCGAGTTCTCGGTGGAGCTGAAGAAGGCAGCGGGCTTGACCGGTCCTCGGGTGGAGACCGCGGATTCCATCATCAGCGTCGGCGCACAGGCCGAGTTCGTCAGCGCGCTCAACCAGGGCTTGCAAATGGCGACTACCGACATGGTGAAGTGGCTGATCGACGAATACAAGTTGGAACCCTGGGCTGCGCACCAATTGATCGGAGCCGTGGGCAGGTACGATGTGGTCACGGTCGCCGGCACGGTGGCGTTGCGGATCCGGATCCCCAGAAAGTACTTGGAGCCTCAAGGAAAATAACGCAGCGGATTGCCATAGCGGAAGTGCAGGATCAGTTGGAAGATGAAGAACGTGATCCACCACGAAAAGCCAAATACCACCGCGGGGATGATCAAACGAACGATCATTCGAGTCCTGTCAAACGAACCCTTCACCCTGGGGTAAATGTTGGCGCCCAAGATGGAGGCGAGGACGGCGTTGGCGCGGAGTTCGACGATCGCCCAGCCGATCGCGGTCAGCGCCATCATCAGGTAAAACCGTTCATCCGGGTTCCACGTCACATATTCTCGTGCGAACCTGCTCAGTGTGCTGTTCGTTCGCACGACCCAAAAGATCACGCTGATCGCGAGCGTCAACCAAAGCGCAAGCGGCAGGATTACAGGGCCGTAGAGGCTCGGAGCAGCTTTCGAAGAAGCGGCAGCCGCCCGCTCGATATAGGAACGCGTCAACCAGCCCAGCCCAACCAAAGTGTCGAAGTCCTTACCGCCTTCGGCAATGCTCACGTTGATTTCAGAGGCGAGAAACCGCCGAACCCCGTCCCCCAGCGCCGCGGATGCCAGGGCGCCTGGCCGTAAAACGCTTCGATCCACAAGTAGCCTTTCCAGCGTGGCGAGGTCTGGCTCGAGCAACCTTCCCGCCAGGTTGCGATAGTCGAAGATTTCTCGGTCAGGCCCGTAGGCGGAAATCGTGATGGACGCTCCCGCAGCCGTCGCTTTTATGCGATCGACCGGCGCGGTTGCGCTGTAGTACAGCTTCAACTGGAGACCTGTTCGAGGCCTCGCGCCAAGCCGCACTCCGCCCGCATCAGCGAGCGCGCCGATTTGTTCGAAGGGGATCCGCTCGAGGAACGTCCGATGATCTTCGGCGCTGGCGTTGCTGAGATCGACAGTCCGGGTGCGCGTGACTTCGCCTTTCACCCAGCCGGTATGGTGGACCCTGCCGGTGGCGTCGCAGCCACTGCAGGGAACGGTTCCCGCAGCGCCGCAACGAGGGCAATTGACGATTTTGTTGCCACCGCATCCCGGACACGTCACCAATCCATTGCTACAGACCGTACAGGGAATGCGCCCTTGCGCGCCGCAGGTCCCACAGGGCACGCGATGGACCAGCTCACGAGGCTGATTCATTGTGCTTTGGCGGTCGCCGTAGTTCATCTCGAGCTCACGCTTCTCGATATAACCCTGGCCGTGGCACGCATTGCAAGTGGTGGAGCCGTGCCCTCCGCAGTTTTGACATGAGACGGTCCCGCTACCGCGGCAACCTTCGCACTGCACTCGCTGTTGGCCATTGCAGCGCGGGCAGGTCACGCGGCAGCGGCCGCGGCATTCGCCACAGGTCTCCTCGAATCCCGGCGAGGGCCGTTCCATCAGGCAACGTTCGGGCAACAGACGATGCCGGTAGTCCGCAGGTTCGACGCCCGCCACCCACCGGTCCAACAACCCACCAGCTTCCTGGTTGGCGCGTTGCAGGCGCTGCTCCAGGTCGGACTGGAGATCGCCCATGGAATTCAAGTTCGAAACTCCGGCAGACAAAGGACCCTTGCCCTGCGTGATTCCAGAGCGGAAGGCAAGTGAATGGTGGACGACGAGCCAGACCGTTACATTGTCGGGGGACGAATCGCCGAGTACGAGTTCGTGAGGTTGCAGGTCTCGCAAACGCGCCTGCAGCTCACCTTGTATTTTGTCCGCTAAGGCCGTCAAAGCCGGGGCTTACTCCTTCAGATGACGACCAAGATTAGCAGAATGGCTCCCTAAGGACTCGCCCGGGCAACGGAGCCGGACTGAGCGATTCTCTGGCGAATCCTCGATTGTCATGGGGGCCAGTCTGGCCCTGCCCAGGCTAGAAAATAAATCGCACCTGCAACTGGAACATGCGCGGAGGATCGATGTTGGCGAACGCCGGAATCGCCGCGGCCGCCGTCCCCACAGCCACAAACTGGCCGAAAGTCGGATTCGGCGAGGCTGTATCGCCATACACCGTTTGTCCGCGGCCCAGGTAGTTTCCGTGGTTGAAGAGATTGAACCCCTCGAGCCGCAGCAGGATCGTGGCGCGTTCCGACGGCTTCAAGCGGCTTTCCACAAACAGCCCGACATCGGATGTCGGGGCGCCTCGGAACGCCGACTTGCCGATCACCTTGCCGTCAATCACGGGCCTGTCGTTGTTCACGCCGTCGCCATTGTTGTCGATGCCAGTCGTGGCGTTGAACGCCCGCGCCGACGCAAATTGGGATACCGTGCCCGCCGTGATATTGAGAGGCAGCCTGTAGCTGAACGAGACCACCGCGCGATGCCTCTGATTGAGGAGGCTTGGGCCACGTTCCACTTCGCCCAGGCCTGCGATGTTGCTTTCATTGGAACCAACGCCATTGCCGTCCGGCTCACTGGTGTTCGTCGCCTTCGATAACGTGTAGCTCACCGACGCGTGCATCCGCGAACTGCCGCGATAGCTGAACTGCGTCTGCAGACCGTCATAGTCCGCGACGCCGAGGTTCGTCAAAACGTTCACCTGTCGAACGCCGCCGTTGACGGGCAGAATCGAGCGAGTGGCGTTGGCCGCGGCAACGCTGCGAACCTGCCCCGGCGCGGTTCTATCGAAGAGCGACGGAGCATTCAAATCGATGGTGCGGTCCAGGCCGCTGACATGTTGATGCACGTAGTCGCCACCCACGAACAAACCCTTCGCGAATTCCTTTTCCGCTCCGATGGACATCACCTGACTGCGTGGATTCACCAACTCGTTCGGATAATTCGGCAGCTTGTCGAAGTTCAACCCATACTTGGCGAACTGCGCCTGGTAGAAGGCTCGCTGCCCGCCGCCGATGGTGATGTCGCGCGCCGGCAATTGCGAAGGCAGCAGCGTTTTGGGATCGAACGACAGCGGCAGGCAGGACCCTGTCAGGCAGGTGGGAAAGCCGAACTGCCCGGGCGTCGCGGTGTAAGTGGTCAAGCCATCGAGTCCATTCACCAGGTAGCCCGCGACGGCATTCGAACGAATCTGCGTGTAGTACATGCCGTAGCCGCCGCGGATCGAAAGCCGCGAATTGCCGCCCGGATGCCAGCCAAAGCCGGCGCGCGGGGCAAAATTCTTCATGGCGTCGGTCAGCGTTTGCCGGTCGTAGCGAAGGCCGACGTCCACGGTGAGGTCACGCCGCAGACGGATGCTGTCCTGCGCGAAGCCCGTGTACAGCCACTGGGAGAGTTCATACCGGTTGATGCCGAAATCGATCGGCTGCGTGTACTGCTGCACGTCGGCCAGCGTCAACTGATCGAATGGCGCGGTGGTCGTATTGCGGAAGGTAAACGTGCCGAGAATCGCCGTGCCTGGTTCGCTGCCCGTGCCGCCCGAGGTATGGCGTATGATGCTTCCGCCCACGCGCAGATTGTGCATGCCGTGCGACCACGACAGCGTGTCCGAGAATTGCCCTTGCCGCCCGTACAGGTCTGAAGCGCGCGACTGCCCGATGGTGAACGGAACCGCCCCCGCGCGCGTGTAGGCAGTGGAAAGCGATTGCGCTTCCCAACGAGTGACCGGGTCTCCATTCAGAAATGCAAACCGCGCCTCATTGAGGAGGTTCGGGCTCAAGACTGTGGTGTGATTCAACTGCAGTGTCCATGACCTGCGTGAATACCGGCGCGCAACGTTCGGCGCATTCGTGCCGCCCACCGCGTCCTGTGGGTTGTCGTCATGGAAGCGATCGGCATTGAAGCGGAACATGAGGTTCTGGTTCGGCGTGAGCTTGTGATCGAGCCGCGCATTGACCAGCGCCTGGCGGTAGTGGCCTTCGTAGTCGAGGTGGCCATCGGCAGGCAGCAGGAACGCCGGCAGCGCGTTCGAGAGAAACGCAGTTCGGTTCTGCCGCGTGTAGTCCGCCGTCGCGAAGAAGAAGGTCTTGTTTTTGAGGATCGGCCCTCCGATCGAAGCGGAACCTTGCGTCAGGACATCGGGGATGTCCACCGGACTGATCGATGTCAGGGTCGACGGCGTCACGCAACTCGGCACAGAGGAGGGACAAAAACCATCGGTCGAGAACGACTTCGCCTGCATTCCGCCGGGGCGGCCCAGGAACAGCCCTTCGCCATGCAAGGCGTTGGCGCCGGACTTGGTGACGATGTTCACCGCCGCGCCCGATGTCCAGCCGAACTCTGAAGAGAAGGCATTCGACAGCACCGTCATTTCCTGTATGGCGCCGAGCGGCACGGTCGCAATCGCCGTTTGCCGTGCCCAGCCCTCATCGTTGTTGGCGCCGTCGAGAGTAACCGTGCTCTGGCGGCGTCCACCTACGCCCGTGACAAAGTAGGTCGCATTGACGAACAGATCGCCCGTGCCTTTGGCCTGGCGAAACGCCGCGTTGAGAAGCGGCAGCGTCGTGACCTTGCGGCCGAGGATCGGGGACTGGTCGATTTGTGGACTGTCGAACCGGCGGCCGATTTGCGCATCGGCTCGAACGCCTTCCGTGGTGCCATACACGGTGACCTCCGCCTTTTCGGGTCCCAGGAGAAGCTTCACATTCAAAGTCGCGGTTTCGCCGGAACGCAGCCTGATGTCCTCGAGGTCTTTGTCTCCAAAACCAGCCTTGGACACGCTCACGGAGTACGTTCCCGTCAGCGGAAGGGCCGGAATCGCAGCGCTGCCATCGCTGCCTGAGATGGCCTCGCGCAATGCGCCGGTGGCGGCGTTCCGCACCGAAATTTTCGCATCTTTCACGGCGGCTCCGGCCGGATCGGTGAGCACCACGATCATCGACCCTGTATTGGGCGACTGCGCGGACGCCATGCAGGCAAAGAGGGCGAACAACAAAGGAAGCACGCGTTTGATGATTGTCAAAATGAATAATCTCCTGACTTCGAGGCAGTTTGGAAAAACGGAAAGGCGGGACGCAAATCCTGAAGCCTTACAAATAGGCTACGCCAAGACTATCGGTTCTCGCTTGGTCGAATCAGCTTGCGAGACCGCTGTTAAACTGGCGTGTAGCTAGCCGGCAAAGGCCGGGGCGGCCTCATCACCTGCAAGCATTCGCCGCCGCCCCCGGTCCGTTTTGCCGGCGAATACTTGGGAGAGCGATGAAACCAGTCTGGATCGCATGCCTTGCCGCCTACTCTTGCCTCGTTTTGTGTGGGCAACAACTCGAAGGCCTGCACGATGCGGCTTCGATTGGGCCTGCGATTGGCGCCGCAGTTCCTGCCTTTTCCCTGACCGATCAAAGCGGACACAAGCAGACTTTGGAAACGCTGATGGGACCGCAGGGTTTGGTGCTGGTTTTCTTCCGTTCCGCAGACTGGTGAGTGTACTGCAAAGGGCAGCTCGTGCAGTTGCAACGCGACTCAGAGAAATTGCGCTCCGCAGGCTTGGGACTGGCGGCGATCAGCTACGACAGCGGCGCCGTGCTCGATGAGTTCGCCAAGCGAAAGTCGATCGCCTTTCCGCTGCTCTCCGATCACGAATCGGAAGTGATCCGCGCTTACGGCGTCGCCGACCGCAGGTACCGGCAGGGCATGCAACTCGACGTGGACAAAGAGCAGGTCGTCCTGTATTCGCAGGGGAACGTGCCAGTGTTCGGGCTTTCCTATCCGGCGGCGTTCGTGTTGTCGCGCGACGGCCGAGTGAAGTGGAGGTTTGTTTCCGAAGGTTCTGAGCTGCGCATCACGGGCGCGGCTCTGTTAGAAGAAGCTGTTGGAGGCATCGCGGAGGGTGCGCGGACCGCGGTCCCCGGCAGCCGCCAAGTTGGCGTCATCACTTCGACCACCAATGCATCCGTCGGCTTGGGGAATCGCATCCGGATCGCCATCGAGTTGAAGATCCCCGCCGGATTTCATGTCTACAGTCCCGATGTTGGAGGAGACTACAAGGGCGTTTCCTGGCAAATGGACACATCGAAGTGCCTCGAGATCGGCGAACCGGTCTATCCCAAGGCCCAGCGGAAGTTGATGCAGTCGACAAACGAAACCTTGCCGGTCTATGAAGAAGGCGTGCTGCGCATCAGCCGTGAAGTCTTCGTAAAGCCCGCGCTCAAAGCGACCGACGCGTCGTTGTTCCAGATGTTCTGCGATGTGTGCCTCGATCCGGCATCGAACATCAAAGCGGCGGGATCGCTGCGTTTGCAGGTGTGCGACGAGAAGCAATGCTACCCTCCGCAGAGTTTGCCGCTGGAGTGGAAGTTTCAATTCTTCCCGCCTGACCGGCAGAGGTCCCCCGATGAATTGAAGCGGGAGTTTGAAGAGTTTGAAACCAAAACTCCCGCCGCCAAGCCGCCTCCGCGCTGAGGCGGATGCACCTCTCTGGTTTAACGGCGCTTCTTCGCGACCGAGGCGTCTACCACCGGACTAGCGGTTGCCGCCTTCACCTGCACAAAGCAGCACTTATCGGACTTCTGAGTCGACAGGTCGTTCATCTGGATCGTCACCTGCTGATCTCCGTCCGCCGTGTCCGTTGGGATGGTCACCTTGAACTGATAGATGCCAGCCATGCCGGGAACCAATCCCGCGAAATCCGCGTTCACCGTCGCGACGCCTACTGTGATCGTGATTGGGGTGGTCAGGTTGGCCGGATCCTTCTGCAATTGTCCATCGGCAAGGGCTGGATCGGTGACGCCGAAGCCAGTGCCGTAAAACGAAATCGCCTCGCCTGGCTGCGCCGCAACCGGCGCCGGCAACTTCGCCGCGGTGGACGGGAAATTATCGATGCGATCCGCCAGCGCAGAGTCCCCATGGCTCGTCACCAGATACTTGCCATCGGCGGTGAACAGCGCCGGCGCAACGCCCGCCATGGTCACAGAGGCGCTGTCGCTTAGCAAGCCGTTGTTGGTGACGGCCACATTGACAGGCCCTACGGTCGCGTCGTTCGGACTCAATACCACGACCGCCGCAGGACTCACCGACTGTACGAACGCATCCGCGCCATTGATCTGGACACTCACGCCATCGAGCGAAATCGGAAGCTGGCCCGAAGCCACTTCATCGGTAGTCCACGAGCGAGTCGAGTTCGCGAGGTTTGCGCCGTTGATCGTAATCCACGTTTGCGGCGCGGCTCCGGCGGCCTGGCTACCTGTGATCGTCACGCCATTCGTGCTGTTGATGGTGGGCTTGGGCCTTGCGCCCGTGATCTGGATCTTCGACGTGTAAGTCTGATCGTTGAACGAGACCACCACCTCCTGATCCCCGTTTGAGACGGTCACCGGAACCGCGATCTCGAGTTGGAATACAGCAGCGAATCCGGTGGCAAGACCTGCGTACACCACCGTCGCCGTCGATCCGCCAACCGTCACCGTAAGCGGCGAAGTCGCGATGTTTGCCGGACTCTGCTGCAACTGGCCGTCCACGATCGCCGGATCCGCCGGGCCGAAGCCCGTTCCGTAAAACGCAATTGTTTCGCCAGGCAGCGCGGCCGTTGGATCGGGCAACGCCGCGGACGGTACGTTATCCAAGCGGCTCGCCAGCGGATTGCCGCCGTGGCTCGAAATCAAATACTTGCCGTCGGAGGTCACAAACAGCGAAGGCGACATCGCGGCCATGGCGGCGATGCTCGCGTCCCCTGCTATGCCGTTGTTGGTGACCACAACGTTCACAGGACCCACAGTCGAGTCGCTCGGACTCAGCACAATCAACTTCGTAGGGCTGATCGACTGCACAAAAGCCGCATTGCCGTTGATCTGCACGCTCACGCCATCGAGCGACGTTGGCAGGCTGCCGGCGGATACTTCGTCCAAAGTCCAGGTGCGAGAGGAGTTCGCGAGGTTGGTTCCGTTGATGGCCAACCATGTTGCAGGGGCCGCGCCCGCGATCCGGCTGCCCACTACAGTGACGCCGTTGGCGCTGCTGATCGACGGTTTCGGGACCTGTACCGCGGCGGTCAGGGTCGTGCTGGCCGTGTAGATGTGATCGCCGCTGTTCGCGTTGTTGCCGTTGGCGGCGTTGCCCGCCGCGTACAGGGTGACGGGCCCGACGTCAGTCGCTGGCGGCGTCCAGTCAAACTCGAAGGTATAGCTTGCTGACGTGCCAATGTGCGTGCCCGCATTCGTGTGCGTAATGAACTGTATGACGCTCGAATTCGCACAAGGCGCGCGCCGTCCGTTATCGCAGAGCACCTGCGTGAACGAATCCGTGCTCGCCAAGGCGCCGGCCTGGCCGGAGGTAGGGTTCGAATCGACCCGCGCGGACAACTCGAATCCCCAGCGCCTTTGGGCGGAGTCGCTGACCTGCACCTTGATGTGCTGATTCACGCCGGGCGTGTAAGTTGCATCGCCCGGCAGGATGATCTTGACGCTGCCGCCACCGGCGTTGACCTGCGTACCGGAGTGGCATTGCGTGCAATTGCCGTCGCCAGGCGCGCCCGTGAGCCGCGGATCGGCTCCGTTGACGTCACCCCAGACAGCAGCGGTGGAGACAAGAAAAAGGAAGAGAGCGCCGCATAGGCTGCGGTTATGTAGTTTGTCTGAAAGCATTGGATGTGGATTGGCCCCGGTATATCGCGTGTGACGCGACCCAAGACTCCGTGCGTTCCAATGCGGGGTGCAAAGTTAACCTTGCTAACGTAGTTTTTGCAGTCTCTTAGGAATTCGCAAACAACGGGATTAACGAGGAGAAACGGCTGCGGCGCCGCGTGCGCCAGCAGGCCTCGGAGGCTTCAACTCGAACTCCTTCGGAGGTTCGGCGCCGGCAAGCCACTTCACGAAATAGTCCCACCGGCGGCGCACCATGTAGGGCTCATTGCCAAACCCGTGGTTGCGGTTCGGCAGCATCAACAGGTCGAAATCCTTGTTCGCCTTGATCAAGGCGTCCACCACCAGCAGCGTGTTGTATGGCGGCACGTTATTGTCCATGGTGCCGTGCGCAAGCAGCAGTTTACCCTTCAAATTCTTGACGTGATTCTGGTTCGCCTGATCGTCGTAATTGGTCTCGCCTTTTTCGTTCTTCGTCAGCAGACCCTGGTAGCGTTCGCCCCAATCGTCCTCATACACGCGGTTATCGTGATTGCCGGCTTCGGAGATGCCGACCTTGAAGAAGTCGGGATAGCGGAACATCGCATCGGCCGCGGCAAAGCCGCCGCCCGAGTGGCCCCAAATGCCCGCGCGATCGATATCGATCCAGGGATGCTTCGCGGCCAGTTGCTTCATCGCGCCGATCTGATCGGGCAAGGTGTTGTCGCCCATGTTGCCGTAATAGAAATCGTGGAATTTCTTCGAACGCAGCGGATTCCCCATGCCATCGATCGCAACAACGACAAAGCCCAGTTCGGCGAGCGCCTGATTGTCGCTGCGCGCCGAAGTAAACGAACGCGAGCCTACGCTGCCGCCCTGAGGACCCGGATAGATGTAGTTGACGATCGGGTACTTGCGGTTGGCGTCGAGTTTCGTGGGTTGGAACATCAGTCCGTATAGATCCGTCTCGCCATCGCGGGCCTTCACGCGGATCGGCGCCGGAGGTTTCCATCCCGTCGCGAGGAGGTTCGAGATATCGGCCTTTTCGATCTCGAGAATCTGTTTGCCGCTGCTGTCGCGCAACACGGCGATGGGCGCCACATCAGGCTTCGAAAAGACATCGGTGAAGTAATGGCCCGAGGGCGAGAACGTCACGTCATGATTCGCATCCTCCGGCGTCAGCAATGCTAAGTTCTTACCATCGAAGCTGGCGCGATAGAGGTGCTGGAAGTACGGATCGCGGCCCTTCTCACGGCCGCCCGCCTTGAAGTACACGAGGCGTTCCTTCTGGTCGACCTTCACGACGTCGGTGACGACCCAATCCCCGGACGTCACAGCGTTCTTGACGCGCCCCGTCGAGAGATCGTGAAGATACAGATGTCCCCAACCGGATGACTCGTTAAACCACAGAACTTCGTTCGAATCAGGCAGGAAACGCCAGTTGACGCCGGACCAGCCGGACTCGAATTGCGTGCTCGACTTCTCTTCGAGCACCAGCCCGACCTCACCTGAGGCGGCGTCGGCAACCCGTAACTTCGCCTCTTTGTGGTCGCGCGAATTGGACACGAACGCCAGCCGCTTCGAATCCGGGCTCCACTCGGCATCCGCTAGATCGACTCCGCGGCAACTGATGTCGTCGCACAGGCTCGAGCGATGCTGATCGGGCGGCATCTGCAGGCGCACGACCTTCTGATCTTCGACGTTGACGATCACGCGCTCGATCATTGTCACGTCCGCATCTCCGGGCAGCGGGTATTTCCACGCGCGCAGAGTTGGATGGCCCGCGCGGGTGTCGACCAGGTACATGTCTCCAGTCTTGCGCTGGTCCTGTTGGAAGGTCGCGATCTTCTTCGAGTCGGGCGACCATAGGACGATGGGCCGGTTGCTGTCTTTCCAGCCCGCGTTGTCGGTCGCATAGCCGTAGTCCTTGACGCCGTCCGTAGTGAGCTGCGTCTCTTTGCCGGTGGCGACTTCGCGGATCCACAGATTCCAGTCTTTGATGATGGCGGTGAGCTTGCCGTCTGGCGATGGGGAGTCGCTTCTGGGCGCGAAACGGCGGGCGCGCGGATCGCCTCCTCCGCCCCCTCCCCGGGGTTGCCCTGCCGGGGACTTGTCTTCCGCACACGAGGCGCCGGCCGCGTCGCACTTCCAGCGTTTCATGCTGGCGGTGAAGCCAATGAATTGGCAGTTCTCTCCGCTGCACTCGATTTCCTGAAAGGGGAGGTGCGTGGCATCGTACCTGGCGTCGCCTCCGGCAGCCGCGGCGAGTGCGGCCGCCACTTTGGGGTGATCGAACGCGGGCCGCTTGATACGGTTCGCCGGATCGACGTAGATGAATTCCGCGCCGGCTTCGCGTCCGGGACCTTGCGGGGTGGAAACGGTCACGCGATACCAGAAACGGTCGCTCCCGGAGATCCAATTGGCGCGCACCCCCGAACGCAGCACCAGCGGTTCGGTGTTGTAACCCATGAACTTTTCCGCTCGGGCATAGTCGGCGGAAGTGAGCTGCACGGGCTGCGCGAGAGCGAGGACCGTCGCCCCCAAAGAAAGTAGGAAAACGCGTGAGTACTGCACCTGCGCATTTTAGCAAAGACAGTAATTTAGGCAGGCTGAAGCTGCCGGTTAAAGGTTGGGGATTTGCTCACGTTTTAAAAGGCGGTATACTGGCAGCGACTTTGTCGCGTGAGGGAGGGGGATGGCATGCGGTATGTTGCTTGTTGGTCCTCGCTGCTCCTGGTAATCCTGGTTGGCCCGCCTTGTCTGCATTCGCAGAATACCCTAACGATCTCCTTGGACTTCTCGGGTAACGGGACTTGTGGCGAAAAGGCCGCCGATGGCAGCTCCTCATGCAACGGTTGGGGTACCGGGGCGATCAGCCCGTTCGGGCAGGGCTTCATCAGCGCCGCCATCAGCCGCGACTGCGCCACCAGCAAAGCTACCTTTTCTTTCGGGATTGATTTCACGACAGGGGCCTTTCAGACGAGCGCCCAGTTCGGCAGCATCTGCGAACCCGGTAAAGGAGGTAAGGGGTTCAGCTTGCCGTCGCTCGATATGGCGATCGGAGGCGGCACTGGGGTTTTCAGCGGCGTTGTCGGGCGCCTCAATATTTCCCTTGCCGCAGATAGCGGCAGCTTCAAGTTGACGGGCAGCGGCTCAGTCATGGCGCCTGGGATCCCCAGTTTTCCTAAGATCGTGGACGCAGCTTCGCTCGGTGACCCCACCCCTCTCGGCGGCTGCTCGCTTTCCGCGCCGGTGACGCTGAGCAACGGAAACATGTACCACGTATTTCAAGACCTGGCGGTGTCCACGCATGGCCCTCCCTTGAGCCTGGTGCGCACTTTTAACAGCCAATCAGTGGCGCTGAACCCATTCGGCATGGGTTGGATGCACAATTTCGGGGAGTACGTGCAAGCCTCTTCGAGTGGTGTCACGTATTTCACGGGAGATGGTGGAGGGTTTTCGTTCGCATCGAGCGGATCCGGATACACGTCCGCTCCTGGAACCGGTATGAGTTTGAGCAAGACGGCCACTGGTTATTTGCTGCAATCCAAAGACGGAGTGGTCCGCCGTTTCGATCTCTCTGGCAACCTGCAGAGCATCACCGACGCCAACGGAAACCAACAGAAGCTGACCTACGATTCCACCACTTCCATAAATCGCCTCACCACAGTGGCAAACAATTTCGGAAGTTCGCTTGCGTTTCAATACGACGGGCAGGGCCGTATCCTTAGCGTGCGTGACCAAACCGGACGGGTGGTGAACTACACCTACGATAGCGTGGGCAGCCTGGCCTTCTCCACGGACCCCCTGGGCGGGCGGACACAATACAGTTACGCGCCGAACACCCGGCGGCTGGCTCGCGCGACGTTTCCGGACGGAGGCGTGATTCAGTGGGACTACGACTCCAATCAGCGCGTCAGTTCGGTGAGCATGCCGGGAGGAGGCGCCACTTTGTTCAAGTACAACAGCGGGCAGGCCGCAAGGGCGGACGAGCGCGGATTCGCCAGCACGTTTCAATTCAACTCCATGGGAAGCATCACGCGTGCGATTGCTCCGGACATGACGAACCGGAGCTTTACCTTTGACACCAACGGAAATCTGATCTCGTTCACCGATGAGTTGGGGCTCGTGACGAAGTCCACCTACGACATCCTCGGCAACCTGCTGACACGCATCGATGCGGCGGGTAACGTCTCCCAGTTCACCTACGAGCCCGCCTTCAACCACGTGTACAATTACACGGATCCGCTCCGCAATATCACTCAGTACCAGTACGACGCGAAGGGCAATCGCACGAAAACGATCGACGCTGCCGGTGGTCAGACTCTTTACACTTACGACTCGACAGGCAACCTGCTCACCGTGACCGACCCGCTCAGGAACACGCAGAGTTTTACCTATGACGCTTCCGGGAACGTGGCGACGGCGCGGGATGCGGAAGGGAATGTCAACAAGTTCCAATTTGACAGTCTCAACCGCCTGACGAGCGTGACGGATCCTCTGGGCAATCAGACAAGGTACGACTACGACGCTTTGAACCGGATAACCAGGACTACAGATCCCGCGGGCGGTGTGACCAATTCCTCTTACGACAGCATGAGCCGCGTCATCCGGCGCACCGCTGCGGATGGCCGCGCCTCAACTTTCCGTTACGATGGGCTCGGCAATCTGACGGGCGTTACCGATGCATTGAACAATTCGACCACCTACGATTACACCGACGGTTCCTGTATGTGCCCGCTCGCCGGCCAAATTACGGCGGTCCAAAAGGCGAATGGCCAATCGCTTACATTTGGCTACGCGTTTGATCGGCAAATCGCTACGTCGTTCGATCCCTTGGGGAACACGACAGCATTTTCCTTCGACCAGCGGCGCCTGCTGCAGACCTTCACCGATGAAAGTGGTGCGTCGACTCAGTTCGAATACGACGACCTCGGACGCCTGCCCCACCGCCCCTTTGCGGTTTGCTCGGACGAGCCATTCACATACGACCCTAACGGCAACTTGCCTACAGCCTCGAATGCCAACGTGACGTTAACGCGTCAATTCCAGTCCATAAAACGCCCC
>JACXTT010000786.1_pt1 | contig 54132 bp, 50 predicted proteins | sample 9270951 | NCBI WGS metagenome assembly JACXTT01 (sample SAMN15532306, study PRJNA645909) | rock metagenome | isolation source: weathered quartz diorite | place: Puerto Rico | collected 2017-06-21
CATCCGTGCTCGCCACGGTGTCCACCCGATTCCCCGTGGCAATCTGCAATCCACGGGCGGTCGCCACGTTATCGAACGTCGTGATGATATTGGGGGTCGCTGGAACTCCAGGTCCCGTCGTCAGGGCCCCAGCCCCGTATCCACCCGCACCGGGCAACGCCGCCGCCGCCGTTCTTCCATATCGCTGCCAATCCGCAAACAGGGCTTCCTCGGACGTCTTGGCGTTCCGCATATCCGACAGGCCGCTGGCATTATAGGACCGGATCCTATACGCCGCGAACTGCGGGATCGCGATCGCCGCCAAAATCCCGATGATCGCCACCACGATGAGCAACTCGACCAGGGTGAAACCCCGCTCGCCGTTGCTCACCTTCGTCCTGAGTTGCTGCATCGACGTAAACATGACGTCTCCTCCTCCTCCTCTGTTGATGGTGCCCGGCGAGTGCCGAGCCGGTTTCGGAGCGGAGAAAAAGCAGGATCTATGCCAATCTGGTTTGGAGGGAAATTTCACGACAAATCAAGGAATTTGCCCGGAAACAGATCCGAGCCCGCTAGAAAGAGGCTCCCTGACTGTCAACGGTTGTTCAGGGAATGACAATTTTTAGTCATAGTGGAGATCGGTCGCGGTCGGGCATCGACGCCAACTTCTCTCGCTCGAACACGTTCTGGTTTATTGCGGCCGGTCGTTCCGCGTCTCTTTTCGTTTTCGCCCGCTGAAATCGCTCTTCTGCTTCAGGATCCCCAAAACCAGCCTTCTTGAAGCGTTCGATCAATTTGTCGTTTGTGGGATCCAGCTCCAACGACTTCAACCACGACTCGCGGGCGTCCCGATCTCGCGCCTTTTTCAGGTATACTTCGCCCAGATGTTCGTGAATCACCGCATCATCGGGCATGAGGGACACCGCCTTTTCGAGCTCCTTCAACGCGTCATCCCACTGGCCGAGTTTATAGTGGGCCCACCCAAGACTGTCGATATACGCCCCATCATTGGGCTTCACGGCCAAGGCCCGTTGAATCAAATCGACTGCTTCGGCCAGCTTGACGTCTTTCTCCGCATAGGTGTAACCGAGATAATTCAACGCCTCGGAGTACTTTGGGTCGAGGCGGATGGCTTCTTCCATCTCTTTGACGAACGCATCGAACTGCTTGAGCTTGTCGTAGGTTAAACCCAGGTTGAAATGCAGTTGAGGATGGTCGGGGTGTTGGACCAGCCCTTCCTGAAAGAGTTGCGCGGCTCGATCGTACTGTTCCTGCTGAGAATAGACAAATCCTCCGACCAGATACACTTCTGCGCGGTCGGCATTTCTCGCCTTTGCCTTCTCGAGGACGGTCGATGCGGCATCGAACCGCTTCTCGCGAGCATAGAGTAGTCCAAGCTGAAGATACGCTTCCAAGATATCGACGTCCAACGATACGATTTTTTCGAACTGGGCAATCGCTTTGTCGGGCTGCTTTTGCTCGTCGTACAGGCGGCCCAAAAAGTAGAGAGCCGCGGCGTCCGTCGGCCTCATCGCAATGACCTGCTCAAGCTCGCTGATCGCCTCTTGCGGTTTCCCCATCTCCGCATAAATACGCCCCTCGAGGAGGCGTGCCTCCACATTCTTGGGATCACCGCGCAGCAGGTCCTCTAACAGCGCGATGGCTTGATCGAAGGTGCGTTCCTCGAGGTACAGCGTCATCAGGCGTCCGACCGCTTCCGAATCGTGGGGATCGACTTTCGTGAGCAGTCGCTTGTAGGCTTCAACGGCTTTGGTCCTTTCGCCCTGCTGCACGTAGAGATCACCAAGGGCGATGTAGGCGTGTTCAAAAAACGGAGCCAGCTCGATGGCCTTTTCATAATGAGCAGCGGCTTCTTTCCACTTTTTCTGCCCAGCCGCGATTTTTCCGAAATAGAGGTAGCCCAGCGGCGCATTCGGATCCAGGGAGATTGCGCGTCGAATCGCCCGTTCCGCGTCGGCGTACCGATCGAGTCGCGCATAGAGAAGGGCGAGATTGAGGTCGGGTTCGGCCTTGTCTGGTTCCAATTCCACCATGTGCTCGAAAAGCTGGATGGCCCGATCTACTCGATTCGTCGTCCCGGCGTACCACCGGCCCAATAGGAACAACGTCGGCAAATGATTGGGATCACGACGGAGGACCTCTTCGGCGTCTGCGACTGCCTCCTGGTATCGACCTTGTTTGAACTCGAGCGCGGCGACATGGTGACGAAGCAACACCGAGTCGGGGTCGGTTTGCAGCGCCTTGATGTAGTCATCGAGCGCCTGAGAGTCCCGCCCCCGCAGCTCATCAAGATACCCGCTGATGAAGGTCAGATAGGATGCCGCGGGTGCGATCCGGTCGGGACCTGCAGGGGGAGTGGGAAGACCAGGGTAACGAACGACAGAACTTGGAGGCGATCCAACAGCCGAGTCTACTCGGGGCGGCATCCGCGCGCACCCGAGAACACTCACAAGCGCAAAGACAGTTACGACGGAAACAGCGACACGGGAGCCGGGTTCAGGCACTCTTGGTTCCAGGGTTCTCGTCAGGTTTGTCGGATTTGGGTGCGGTGTTGATTTCCGTCGGCTCCTGGACGCCCTTCTTGAATCCGCGAATTGCTCTCCCCAGACCAGCGCCGATCTCAGGAAGTCTATTTGCACCGAACACTAACAGGACGATCAGCAGAATAACCAGGAGTTCCGGCATACCAAGACCAAACATTATCGTCTCTCCTTCGCGAGAGTCATTATAGGCGCGCGGCGAAAAAGGTGTCAAGGAAACGGGCGCGGATACGGGGCGGAACCGCCCCTATACCTCGGGGCGGCGGATCGACTCCAGATTCTCGAACCGAGTGTACCGATCGATGAACGCGAGTCGGATCTCTCCCGTAGGCCCGTTTCGCTGTTTGCGGACCAGGATGTCGGCAATCCCGCGATTCTCTTCCGTTTGTCGATAGACCTCTTCCCGAAAAATAAAGGCGACCACGTCGGCATCTTGTTCGATGGCGCCCGATTCACGGAGATCCGCCAACTGAGGTTTTTTATCGCCCCCTCGCGTCTCCACCGCGCGAGAAAGCTGGGACAACGCGATCACCGGGATCTGCAGCTCCTTGGCCAACGCTTTGAGCGACCGAGAGATATCGGAAATCTCTTGTTCCCGGTTGTCGGCATCTCCTCGGCCCCTCATGAGCTGAAGGTAGTCGACGATCACGAGACCAAGGCTGTGTTCAGCTTTGAGACGTCTGGCCTTGGCGCGCATCTCCAGCACGGTCATAGCGGGCGCATCATCGATGTAGATGGGGGCTTCGGACAACCGTCCGGCCGCCGCAGTGAGCTTCGGCCAGTCGGCGCGCCCCAAGAACCCCGACCGCAGCTTGTGCGCATCCACGCGCGCCTCGGAACACAGCATCCGCAACACCAACTGTTCTTTCGACATCTCGAGGCTAAAGATCGCCACCGTTTCATGCTTATCGATCGCGGCATACTGAGCCATCGACAATGCCAGCGCGGTCTTCCCCATGGACGGACGGCCCGCCACGATGATGAGGTCGGAGGGCTGGAGCCCGGACGTCATCTCATCCAGGTCGGTAAACCCTGTGGGAACTCCCGTGACCCGTTCCTTCTTCTCGTACAGCCGCTCGATCGTCTCGAAGCTCGTCTTCACGATCTGTTTGACCGGCACGAAAGATGGGCGAAGCTTCCGTTCGGCTAACTGAAAGACATTGCGTTCGGCCCGATCGATCAGATCCTCGACCGTTTCCGACGCTTCGTACCCCATCGTCACGATGTCGGTGGCGACCGCGATCAGGTTTCTCAGCAGAGCTTTTTCTTGGACGATCTTCGCATGATGACGGACGTTTGCGGCGGTCGGGACCTGGGCGACCAACTTGGCAAGATAGGAGGCCCCACCGATCTGTTCCAGCTCGTTCCGGCGGCGCAATCGCTCGCTCACCGTCACTTGATCGATGGCCTCGTTGGTCTCGGAAAGATCGATCATCGCCTGAAAAATCTTGCGATGCGCCTCGCGATACCAACTGGAGGGAGACAAGACTTCCAGCACCTTGTTCATGGCTTGGTTGTCGAGCAGGACCGCGCCGAGCACGAATTCCTCGGCTTCGAGATTCTGCGGCGGGACCTTCATGAGCGGATCCATGCGCTCCATCTCGAGCATCTTACACGAACCGAGCAGCGCGGGCGCACCGCAGGCGACAGCGGTTCAGCTGGGCCGTCGCGTCGGTGGCTTTCATCGCCGATCCGCGCCTTGTCCCGTCGCGCGTCGCGCCAACACCGCGGCGGTTACCCCCGCCGGCGACATCCGCCGCGAGCGCAGCGTCTTCGTTTCCGTCAACACGATCCTGGAGGAGGTCGTTCCACGTTCGACGATCCACGGAATCTTGAGCGCGCGGGCGTGCTCAGCCGTGACCGACGGCGGCGTGTCTTCGAGCCACACCGTCACCCTCACACCACGCCGGCGAAGCTCCTCGGCGAGTCGGACAACGGCGCGATCCGGCGACGGGGCCACCAGGAGGACATCGACAGCACCATAGGGCGCGCTCGCCGAGACGCGATGTAAGGCTTGCTGCATCCGCTCCAGGTGAACGGCAAACCCTGTCGATGGGCTCGGAGGCCCAAAACGCCCGATCAGGTCGTCATAGCGCCCGCCTCGCCCCACTTCGTACCCAACCCCATCGGCAAAGAGCTCGAAGATCAGACCTGAGTAATATTCGCGGCCACGAATCTCGGCCAGGTCCAAGATAACGGACTTCGACAGGCCGTAAAACCCCACCTGCCGAATCACTTCACGCAATGCCGCCAACGCCTCACGCGCCGGAGGATTGTCGACGATCTGCGCGGCGCGATCCAGGACTTTGTCTTCCCCGATCAAATCCAAGAAGCCAGCCAAACGGGCAACATCTGAATGGCGGTGACCCTCCTGTACCAACAGCTCGACGACGCGGGTGCGATCCTTTTTGACGACCGCCTCTTCCAGGTGAGAAGCCCGCTCCGGCGACGCCCCGGTCTCAGACAACCACGCGCGGAACAACCCGACGTGGCCGATCGCGACCTTCGCTCCGGTAAGGCCGAGCCGGTGGAGCACTTCCAGGGCCAACGCCACAATTTCGGCGTCGGCCGCCGGGTGCGACGGCCCGATCAGCTCCGCGCCGAGTTGAAAGATTTCTCGTTCGTGGCCCGCGTGTTCGTCCTCGTAGCGAAAGACGTTTGCTCCATAACAGAGTCGCATGGGTCGAGGGGCATCGCGGAGCAGCGTGGCGGCCATCCGAGCAACCTGCGGAGTCATGTCGGGGCGAAGGACCATCATGCGGCCGGTCCCACGGTCGGCGACCGTGTATGCCTTGTCGACCACTCCTGGGCCGAGCCCCGGGGCGATGACGTCCAGATACTCAAACAGCGGGGTGATGACTTCTTCGTAGCCCCAGCTCCGGAAGACATCGAACGCGGCGCGCTCCAGGCGGCGTCGTCCAGCCGCCGCCTCGGGCAGCAGGGTCGCCATGCCCTTGGGTAAGAGGCTGCGGTCTGATGGTTTAGGTCGAGTCATGGTGTCTCTTGCCAACCTGGCCGTCGAGAAGGGGGCAGCTGCAAGGCGGAGCAAGAACCCCCACCGGAGCGTACTAAGTTGTACGTGAGGATGGGGGTTCGCAGCGACAACGCAGCAGATGACCCCTTTATCGACGGATCAGGTCACAAACGGATTTGCTTGGCGGACAGGATGCCCGGCAACCGGCGGAGATCCTGCAACAGAGCCGCCGACACCGGAGAATCGATCCCGATGACCGAAATCGCCTGTCCGCCCGGGCGTTCGCGCGACAACTGCATGCGGGAAATATTGACTTGGTGTTGTCCGAGAAAGGTGCCGATCGTGCCGATCACCCCTGGCCGATCGGCGTTGGACACCGCCAACATCGCGCCTTCGGGCACCACCTCGACGGAAAAATCATCGATACTGACGAAACGGGGTTCTTTGCGGTGAAAGAGCGTACCGGCAATGCGCGAGGTCGTCTGCCCCACCTGAAGTTCAATCGCCACAAGGCTGGCAAAATCGCCCGCGTCGCTGCGCTTGGTCTCGTACAGTTCGATCCCCCGTTCTTTCGCGATGACCGGCGCGTTCACGTAGTTGACGCTGTCTTCCAGAATGGGATTGAGCAGGCCTTTGAGGATGGCGACCGTGATCGGCGCCGTGGGCAACTGCGCCACGTCCCCGAAATATTCGACGGTGACGCGCCGAATCCCGCCCTCCAGGCGCTGGGCTTCGAACGCGCCGAGTTTTTCGCCCAACGCGAGATACGGCTGGATCTGCGGGAGCAGGTCGGGAGGCACCGACGGAATGTTCGCCGCGTTCCGAACGACCCCTTTCACCAGGAGATCCACGATCTGTTCGGCCACCGCCACCGCCACGTTTTCCTGCGCCTCGGTCGTCGACGCGCCGAGGTGCGGCGTGCAGACGAAGTTCTCGAGCGTCAAGAGGGGATGCGCCGGGTTGACCGGCTCTTTGTCAAACACGTCGAGCGCGGCTCCACCGACTTTTTTGCTGACCAACGCCTGATAGAGATCGGCTTCGTTGACGATCCCCCCGCGGGCGCAGTTGATGATCCGCACGCCGTCCTTCATGGTGGCGATCGTGTCGGTGCGGACGAGGTTGGTCGTCTCGGGCGTCAGCGGGGTGTGGATCGTGATGAAATCGGCGCGCCGGAACAGGTCTTCGACGCTCATCTGCTCGACGCCCATCTGCCGCGCGCGTTCGGCCGAGAGGTAGGGATCGTAGGCGATCACTTTCATCATGAGTCCCTGGCCCAATTTCGCCACGTGGCTGCCGATCTGTCCGAGGCCCACCACGCCGAGAACTTTCTGATACAGCTCGACGCCCATAAACTTGGACTTTTCCCACTTGCCGGACTTCGTCGACGCCGTCGCCTGGGGAATCTGCCGGGCCAAGGAGCACAGCAGGGCGATCGCGTGTTCGGCGGTGGTGATCGTATTCCCTCCCGGGGTATTCATGACGACCACACCCCGTTTGGTCGCCGCCTCAAGATCGACGTTGTCCAACCCCGATCCCGCGCGCCCCACGACTTTCAACTTCACGCCAGCATCCAGCACCTTCGCGGTCACCTTGGTCGCGCTGCGCACGACCAGCCCCTCGTAGTTTTTGATTTCCTCCAAGAGCTGCTCGGGGGTCAGCTTGGTCTTCACATCGACCTGAAGACCGGCGCGCGTGAGGATGTCGACCCCTTGGGCCGAGAGGCTATCGCTTACCAATACCCGCATCGTGATGTCGTCCCTCGTGGTCCTACGATTTCAGCAGGATCTCCTGGGCCACCCCCACCCCTTTCCCAAGGGTGACCGGATAACCCATCCCTTTGAGCACCATCTCGACCGCCGCGACCGCGGTGACCACGTCGAAGGTGTCGGCGTACCCCATATGCGAGATCCTGAAGATCTTCCCCTTCAAGTGGTCCTGACCGCCGGCGGTCGTGATCCCGTATCGGTCTCGAAGCCCCTTGTAGACGGCCTCGCCGTCGATGCCTTCCGGCGTCTTGACCGCCGTCAACGCATCGCTGGGCGACCCCTTGGCAAAGAGATCGAGCCCATCGGCTTTCATGGCCTCGCGTGTCGCGCGCGCCAGACGCCGATGCCGCGCAAAAATCCCATCAAGCCCCTCGGGTTTGAGAAGCTCGAACGCCTTCTGGAGGCCGACGATCAGCGAAATCGCTGGCGTATAGGCGGTCGTGTTCTTCCGAATGTTGTCCCGTTCGCGTTTCAGGTTGAAGTAAAACTTGGGCGACGTCGCCTTCTCGGCCGCCGCCCACGCCTTCTCGCTGAGCGAGACGAACCCGAGGCCGGGAGGGAGCATCAGCGCCTTTTGCGACCCGGTGACCACCACGTCGAGGCCCCATTCGTCGGTTTTCAGGTCGAACACGCCCATGGCCGACACCGCGTCCACGACGAGCAGTGTGTTGGGATAGTTCCGCACGATCTCACCCAAACGCTTGACGTCATGCGCCACACCGGTCGAGCTCTCGCTCGCCTGGACGAAGACCGCCTTCGCGGGATCGCGCTTGAGACGCTGCTCGATCGTCGCCGAGTCGACCGCGGTGCCCCATTCGACCTTGACTTCATCGACCAGCAACCCATAGGCCTGACACATCTTGACCCACCGCTCGCCGAATTTCCCACCGTTGATCGCGATAACCCGATCCCCAGGCGACAGGGTGTTCGCAATCGCGCTTTCCATCCCCCCCGTGCCGCTCGACGCCAAGATCATGACGTCCTGACTGGTCTGAAACAACCACTTTAAATCCTCTTTCACGGAGGCGACGATCGGTTCGAAATCCTTCGAACGATGGTGCACCATCGGCTGCGCCATCGCCAGGAGAATCTCGGGTGGCACGGCGGTGGGCCCCGGCGCCAGGAGGTATTTTTTCTGCATGCGATCGACTCCTAAAAAAACGTTCACCCATCATAGGCCATCCCCCACTCCTCGTGAAAGACGACCTTGATGCCGCTGAATCAGGATTCCCTGTTTTACGTTTTCCGCTTGGCGGGGACGGGGGTGCGTTTCCCCGTCGGAGCCGGTTTGGCCGGCTCCGATTGGGCGAGCACCGGAGCTCGCCGAGGCGGCACGTAGGCCATGGGAGTCTTCTCGACCTTCGGATCGCGCAGACTCATGACCCACGCCGTCAACATCCAGGTTTGCTCCTCGGTCAACTGATGCATCTTCACGAAATTCGGCATAATCGTCCGGCCGACCACTTCTTCCTGCCCGGTTTCTTTGTTGATCTGCTTCTTCCCGGGGGTGATTTTCTGGGGATCCAGGAAGTGCTCGAACTCCCACTGGGATTTGAGGTGCTTCGGGGATTCCACGTGCTGGAAGTCGTGCACGAGATAGAACGATAATTCCGTGCGACTCCCGATCCCCGAGAGTTCCGGGGCCAAGACGGCGGTTGTCCCATACTGGCGGATCGCGTGACAGGTCCCGCACTTGATCAATGCGACTTCGGTGGTGAACTTCTTGCCCCACATGATCGCAGGCGCCTCGGGGTAGTCGACTCCCGGTTCGTGCATGTCGGTGTGGCATCGCGTACAGGCCGACTGGACCATCACTCCGGTCGCCAATTGACGATCCAGGTGATGCACGATGCCGTGGGTCTTTTCAACCACCGTCGACGGGCCGTCCCCGTCGTGGCACACCGTACAGCCGAATTTCTCGAAGGGATGTTTTTTCATGTACCCGTCCAGGAACGGATGGGACTTAAACGGCTGGGGCTGGTCGGCAAACGCGGGGTTCGAAATCCCCTTGTGGCAATTCACGCAGCGATCGGTACGGCTGAGATCGGGCAGCCAAGTCTGGACCAGCTTGACCGGCGTACTCGCCAGTTTCGGATCACCCATTTTCTCGGCAAGAATCCGGTAATACTGCCGCTGATAGGGTTTCCACTCGGGATTCTCCTGCGTGTACACGACGAATCCCAACAGCCCGACGAGCGTCAGGCTCAAGATCCCGAACAACATATTTTTGAACAACATCGGTTTCAGACTCCGCGTGACGGGAACTCGCTATTTCTTAAAACTTCGTTCGAGCCAAATCGCCAGGCCTACGAAAATCCCCATGATGAGGCCCGTCCCCACCACCAGAAACAGGCCGATCTGTAAATTTTGACTCATTCGTCGTCCTCGCTTGATCGCGCGACACGCGCCCGTCGTGTCGCTCAGATCTTAAAAAATGGGGTGATCAACATGTATTTGATGTTAAAGACCAACCGGATCATCACCTTAAACGGGACAAGCATCATGGTCATGAAAAAGAACATCATGAGGTTGTACCGAACGAAGCCCAGCGCCTCGTAAAATTTTCTGAAGAAAAGGAACGGAATCGTAAAACCGATGGCGTAGAACGCGCCGGTGATCAGGTAGGTCAGCAGATTGGTAATCGATTGAGCTATCCCAAATTTTTGAGCCATGATAACTTCGAGATCGATCAGCGACACGGCGGACGCCTCCTTATGGAGGCTCCAATTGTCCCATGGCCAATACCACTGCCAGTCGAGGCCGCGCAGATACACGCCCACCACGATGAAGATGTACCACAGGGCGAGGCCGAAGCAGAACGTCAAGACAGCGAACCTTCGCTCGGTATAGTTGTACTGCCCGATCCCTTTCGGATTGATGTCGATATACGGAACGACCATCAGTCCCACGATAATCAACCCGGGAAGCACCACCCCCGCCAACCATGGGTCAAAGAACACCAACAGCTCCTGCAGGCCGAGGAAGTACCAGGGCGCCTTCATCGGATTGGGGGTGGTATCGGCACTCGCCGACTCTTCGAGCGGCGCGCCGGATAGCAGGGGCAGCACGATCAGCACAATGGTCGCGAGCAACATGGCTAAGAACTCGACGTAGACCAGGTCCGGCCACGAAAAGACGGTCTCTTCCGGAGGTCGCGAAGAGCTCGGGGCCTTGCCGCGGACCAACTCGGCGAGTCCGTAGGTTTTCTTGGGATCGCGCGGGGAAACCGGCGCGTGGGTCTGATCAGCCATATATGCTCCTCACCAAGCCTGCTCCTGACAGCACTGGGCCCACTCTGCAACCCAGATCTGCGATACGTGGGGTTCTTGCGACAGAATCACAAGGGACCTGAGAACCCGTCTTTCCGGATACGCCAGAAATGGACCGCCATGAAGGCGCCGGCAAGCAGCGGCAGCCCGACGCAATGCAGCACGTAAAAGCGCAGCAGCGCGCTCTGGCCCACCACCGTTCCTCCGAGCAGCATGAACCGAATATCGTTATCGGGACGCATGCCCATCTGCAGTCCAAACGGCCCGGCAACGCCGATGACCGGTGTCGCCTCAGCCATTTTGGATCCCACAGTAATGGCCCACAGCGCCAACTGATCCCACGGCAGGAGATACCCCGTCCACGACAGAATCAACGTCAACACCAACAACACCACGCCCACGACCCAGTTGAACTCACGCGGCGGTTTGTACGCGCCGGTGAGGAACACGCGCGTCATGTGCAGCCAGACCAGAAAGACCATGGCGTGGGCGGCCCACCGATGCATGTCACGCATCAGGTTCCCGAAGTAGACGACGTACTGGAGATCCTTGATGTCGTTGTACGCGCGTCGCGTGTCCGGCACGTAGTAGAACATCAGAAAGACCCCGGTGATCGTCAGAATGATGAACATAAAGAAGGTCAATCCCCCCAAGCACCAGGTGTAGCGAATCTTCAGCGCGCCTCGTTTCACCCTCACGGGGTGCAGGTGGAGGATGACGTTCGAGAACATGACCAGGGCACGGTTCAGATCGGTATCGGGATACCCGTGCCGAAAGAGGGACCGCCACACCTGCGTACTGACGACTTGTTGTCGGAGCCTTTCAATCCACCCAGTCATTCTGCCTCCCACCCGAGCCAACCGACCTTGTTGAGCGCAACCCAGACGCGCGGTTCGGCGCCGACGCTGCGAGATGACGTTGACCTGCTCTTCGGACCATCTACGTTTACGTTACGTTTTGACAAAGAACGGCGCGATCTCCCGCCCCTCTTCGGCGACCGTCAATCCTTCCGCGGTCGACTTCGGGTCCGGATCTTGGCGCTGAATGAAATTCACCACGACCTGCCCATCGACCGGATCCAGCGACACCGCGGCACGCCACAGCGTGCGGGGCGCCGGTCCACCACGGACGTTGCCGGCGATATCATAGATACTACCGTGACACGGGCAGCGGAACCGCTGTTGATCCTGGAACCAATTGGGCGTACACCCCAAGTGGCGACAGATCGCCACGAGAACGTACAATCCCCGGTCGTTGCGCACGACCCAGATCTGCCGCTCTTTCTTCAGGGTGTCGGTCACCCCCATGCCGTAGTCGGTCGGTTTACCGATCTTAAAGATGGTCGGGGGTTCGTACAGGACCTCGGGGAACATGAACCGAAACGACCCGAACGCCGCACCGCCCACCGACGCGAGAAATCCGCCCCAGCCGACCAGCGCAAAAAATCTGCGGCGGGACATTTCCTGGGCTTTCAGTCGTTGTTGAGCGTCCTGGTCGGGCCCAACCGGAGTAGTACTCATGAAATGACCACCTCCCCCTTCACAGACGGCGCCATTGGCGGGAACGCTCGCACGACGCCCTTAGCCGTGCGACTTGCCTTTGGCGCGGGTGGAATCCGCCCTGCGAGATTTCGACCGGCCATCGAGTCGGCGACGCGAGGTATGGCGACTGCGAAGCCGCCAATACAAGACCCCGCCCGCCACCACGACCCCGCCTCCGATGCCGTACCACAACGCCGAACGATCTACTGACGGCCCCTCAACGGAAGGCCCGAAGTCAACGCGCGCCACCCGAGGTGTGTGATGGTCGGCCGGATTGTAGGCGGCCTTAATGGTTTTCACCTCGTCACCCACCGTCACCGTCACGGGATCACCTGCGTCGCTGTCATGAAGATGGAGCACCGCGGAGTACGATCCGTTGCGGTCGGTAAACACGGTTTCGCTGATTTGCGTCCTCGGATGGGCCACGACGACCTTTTGATCGGAGCGCGGGCTCTCATCGGCCGCGTGAACCGACCCCGATATTTCGAAGCGATGCTCCACGTCATGGGTGGCCCACGCCAACGTCGGCCCCATCACCGCGAGACCCGCCATCACGAGAATAGACCGACCAAGAACCGGGCGTCCGGCGCCGGCCCAACCAGAACTTGCCAGCGGACGGCGCGTGACACCAGACTCCCGATTTTCCCGCGTGTATTGCGATGGATCATGCGACGCCAACACCTGAATCCTTTGATGTTTCGCGACCGGAACGCTTCGTCCACGTGATCGAGGGGGTGAATGGTACTACAACGTTTTTTCCATTGTCAACTTCTTTTTCGGCACGCAGCGCTGAGGCGCCGCGCGTCCGCCACGATCGTCTTTACTTTCGCGAAGCGGGCTGTTACCATGCCGCGTGAACGTCGGCGTATATTCCTCATGGGAGTAGGGAAAACGATGATGACGCACCGGGTGGTCGTGGCCGTTGCGATCGTTCTCGGGCTGCTGTGGAGCGCCGGGAAGGCCCACGCGGCTGGGACGGAGACGAAAGGGGCTCAAAGCGCGCCGTCGGACGGAGGCCCGGGGCGGGCCGTGCCGACATTGGGTAACGAACACGTCTCGTCGCCCAGCGCTCCGCACGTTCCGTACAACACCTCGCCGCCGACCTCGGGGCCTCACCTCCAGTGGACCGCGAAGTGGGGCGTCCACACCACCCCGATCCTGCGCGAGTTGCAGGTCCACAACTTGGAAGACGGCGGGGTGGTCATCCAGTATAAATGCCAGGCCCCGTGTCCCGGGTTGGTCGGGAACCTCGAAGCCCTGGCCGCTCGGTATCAGGCAAAGGCGGATGCCGACCGCGCCAAGGTAAGTCCGTTGCTCAAAAAGCCCGAGGAACCCGTTCGGAGCCGCTACGACCATCTGATCGTCGCGCCTTACCCGGACATGGAGCACACGATCGTGCTCACCGCGTGGGGACGGATCGACGAACTCGATCAGTACGATGAGGCCCGGATCGTCAAATTCATCGAAGCATACATCGGCGTCGACCACCATCCCGCTCAGGAGAAGGCTCCGGCAGCGCCGACGCGCTGATGACTGCACCGTTCGCTCGCCATCTCGCGCTGGCCTGCGTCTCGGGTCTGCTGCTCGCCCTCAGCTTCCCTCTCCCCCACCTTTCCATGCTTGGCTGGGTGGCGCTCGTGCCCCTGCTGGTGGCCGCGCCTCAGACGTCGCGGCGCGACGCCTTCGCCCTCGGATGGATCGCCGGGCTGACGTTTTTCACGGGCAGCTTGCACTGGTTGACCAACACGATGGTCAACTACGGCCACCTCCCCGTGTGGGTGAGTTACGGGCTCCTCCTGCTGTTCACGACGTATCTCGGTTTGTACCTGGGGCTCTTCGCGCTCGCCGTGCACGACCTCGCCGATCGGCCGGCATGGCTCCGACTCCTCGCCCTCCCCGCGGCGTGGACGACCCTCGAGTTCATCCGCGCGCATCTGTTGACGGGATTCCCCTGGGTCGCGTTCGGTTACTCCCAGGCCACGACGCTGCCGCTAATCCAAATCGCCGATACGGTCGGTGTCTACGGCCTTTCGTACGTGCTCGTGTTCGTCAACGTCGCGCTCGCTCAGGCGCTGACCGCGCTTCTGCCGCGAGGCGAGCTGCCGCTGCCGATCCCGGTCGCCTCGTTCGTCCCGATAGGGACGCCCTTTCCGAGGCGCACGGTGTTCGGTCCCCTGGCCGCCGTCGTGTTCCTCTTAAATGCGGTGTTGGTGTACGGCCATTGGCGCCTGGACGAACTGACCCGTGGCGCGCCCGCGGCGGAGGCGATCAAGATCGCCGTGGTCCAGGGCAATATCGACCAACATCAGAAATGGGAGCCCGCCGCTCTGCGAGAGACGGTCGCTCGGTACCAGGCCCTCACCAGCGACTCCCTCTCCCAGCGGCCGGACCTCGTGGTCTGGCCCGAGAGCGCGATGCCCTTCTTCTTTGAACGGGACGAGGCATCCCGAAACGAGCTCATGGCGTTTATCGAGCGCCAGGGAGTCCCCCTCCTGTTCGGCAGCCTCGCGCTCGACACCCCGCCCGGCGAGCCGCCCCGGTTGTACAACAGCGCGTACCTGGTCTCCCGCGGCGGCACGGTGGTCGGGCGTTACGATAAACTGCACCTCGTCCCTTTCGGGGAGTACGTGCCGCTGGCCCCGCTCCTGTTCTTCGTCGACAAAATGGTGGATGGGATCGGCGAGTTCGTCCCCGGCGCGCGATCGACGATCTTCGAGCTTGACCGGGTGCGCCTGGGAGTGATGATCTGTTTCGAGGTCGTGTTCCCGGACCTGACCCGCCGGGCCGCGCTGGGGGGGGCGACGCTGATGGCCGCCATCACCAACGACGCCTGGTTCGGACATTCCGCAGCGCCGTATCAGCACCTTGAGATGGTGGCCTTTCGCGCGGTCGAAAACCGCCTCCCGTTCGCCCGAGCCGCCAACACCGGCATCTCGGGATTCATCGACGCCACCGGACGCATTTTCGACACCAGCGACCTCTTCGTGCCCGCCGCGAGGACCGCGTCGCTCGTGCCCCGAACCAGGACCACGTTCTACACGCGGCACGGCGACGTGTTTGCGTGGCTCTGCGTGGGCCTCACCGCCGTCGTCTTCTGGTGGCACACGTGGGCGACGATGCGTCGGCCGCCGATGACATGACTCGGCGGCCGACTCCGTGGTACAATCGCGGCCGTTGAAACGCCTTGTAGCGATTTGCTTCACCCTCACGCGAAGGAGCGCCTCGTGATTAGCTTGGAAGAGTTTCAAACCCGTTTCGACACGCTGAACCTCCGCATGGTGACCCTGCGGGGGTATCTTTGACCCCGCTCGCCTGACCGCGCGCCTCCACGAAATCGAGCGCCTCACCCTCGCCCCGGAGTTTTGGCAGGACCAACGCAAGGCCAAGCCGATCACCCAGGAGAAGTCCAAGCTGGTCCGAGAATTGGACCGATGGCGGCTCGCCGAACGCCAGACCGACGACGTCGCGGCGGCGATCGAGCTGTCGGCCGGCGGTGATTCGTCGCTGCTGTCTGAGCTGAACCGACAGCTCGACGCGCTGGAGCGGACGATCGGGGAACTCGAACGCGAGAACCTCCTCTCGGGGGACAAAGACCTCAACAGCGCGATCGTCACGATCCACCCGGGCGCGGGGGGGACCGAATCCCAAGATTGGGCGCAGATGCTGATGCGAATGTACCTGCGCTGGGCCGAGCGGTCGGGCTATACCGCGGAGATGATCGATCTTCAAGCCGGCGACGAAGCCGGCATCAAGAGCGCGACGTTTCTCGTCAAGGGCGAGTACGCCTACGGCCGCCTCCGGCCCGAGGCCGGCGTGCATCGGCTGGTCCGCATCTCACCGTTCGACGCGAACAAACGCCGCCACACGAGCTTCGCCTCGGTCTTCGTCTATCCGGAACTCGACGACGACATCGACATCGTGATCGACGAGAAGGACCTTCGGATCGACACGTACCGCGCCTCCAGTGCCGGCGGCCAACACGTCAATAAGACCTCCTCCGCCGTCCGGATCACCCATCTGCCTACCGGGACCGTCACCCAATGCCAGAACGAGCGGTCGCAGCACCAGAACAAGGAAGTGGCGATGAAGGTCCTGCGCGCGGAGCTCTATGAGCTGGAGCAGCGCAAGAAAGAAGAGGAGATGGCCAAGCTCACCGGCGAGAAGAAGGAAATCGGCTGGGGCAGCCAAATTCGCTCGTACGTTTTCCAACCGTATCAGATGGTGAAGGACCACCGCACGGGCAAGGAAGTCGGCAACGTCTCGGCAGTGATGGATGGAGAGATCGATGGGTTTATCGAGGCGTATCTGATGCAGCAGGCCGCGTCGAAGAAATAACTCTCTCGTGGATGCTCATCAACTCAGAGGCTCGCCGATGGCCACCCTCCCCTTTAGAAAGCCGACGATTGATAATCCCCCCTCATTTGGCTATAGTGCCATCCGCCCGCCATGGATGACCTGAACGACCAGATCCGCCAGCGCTTGACCAAGCTCGATGCCCTGAGGGCCCGAGGGATCGATCCCTTTGGACGGCGGTTTGAGCACGGCGACTCGGCGCAGGCGCTGCTCCAGCGCCATGCCGCGTCGTCGCGCGAGCAGCTCGACGAGACCCGTCCCCCAGCGGCGATCGCAGGACGGATCGTTGCGCTCCGGCGATTCGGCAAGGCGGCGTTCGCCCACCTTCAAGATGAGAGCGGCCGCATCCAGATCTATTGCAAAAAGGACGTCCTGTCCGCGGAGGAGTTCGAGCTCGTCGAGCAGTTCGACTTGGGGGACTTCATCGGCATACGTGGACGGTTGTTTCGCACCAAAACCGACGAGTTGACGATCGAGGCCGCTTCGGTGACGCACCTCGCCAAGGCGCTTCGGCCGCTTCCCGAGAAGTGGCACGGTCTCACCGACGTCGAGACCCGCTACCGCCAGCGTTACTTGGATCTGATCGCCAATCCAACCGTCAAAAACACGTTCATGCGCCGCAGCCGCATCATCGATGCGATGCGGACCTTCTTCAACGCGCGCGGGTTTTTGGAGGTCGAGACGCCGATGATGCAGGCCATCGCCGGCGGCGCGGCGGCTCGGCCGTTCACCACCCACCACAACGCGCTGGGGATTGACCTCTACCTGCGCATCGCACCCGAACTCTATCTCAAGCGCCTCGTGGTCGGCGGGTTCGAGAAGGTCTACGAGATCAACCGGAATTTCCGTAACGAAGGGGTGTCGACGATCCACAACCCCGAATTCACGATGCTCGAATTCTACCTGGCATACGCCGACATGAATGATTTACTGCCGCTCACTGAGACGTTGATCACCACGATCGCACAGAATGTCTGCGGCACGCTCGAGGTCCCTTACCAAGGCCGGACGATCGATCTCCGGCCGCCGTGGAAGCGGATCAGCATGGTCGACGCGATCGTCGAGCGAACCAAGGTCGATCGCGCGACGCTGCAACGTTTCGACGACGCCGTCACCTTCGCCCGTTCCATCGGCGTGGCGACCGACCGCCTCGATTCCCTCGGCAAGGTCCAGGCCGCGATCTTCGAGCACGCCGTCGAGGCCACGCTGATCAACCCGACGTTCATCACCGATTTCCCGACCGACATCTCACCGCTCGCCAAAACACGGCGCGATGATCCTGCGTTCACCGAACGGTTCGAACTCATGATCGTGGGGCGGGAGGTCGCGAACGGTTTCTCGGAGTTGAACGATCCGCTCGACCAGCGCCGTCGCTTCGAGGCCCAGATGGCGAAACGAGCGGGTGGCGATGAGGAAGCGCATCAACTGGACGAAGACTATCTCCGCGCGCTTGAACACGGTATGCCGCCCACGGCGGGGGAAGGCATTGGGATCGACCGGCTCGTCATGCTCCTTACCGACCAAGCCTCGATTCGGGACGTGATCCTGTTCCCGCAGATGAAACCGGGTTAGCTCACAGCTCATAGCTGACAGCTCACAGGGAAAACTGGCATGATTGTGAAGGCGTTCGGTCTGACTGTGAGCTGTGAGCTGTGAGCTACGAGCTGCTGATCGCCCTCCGGTATCTACGCGCCAAGCGTCGCCAGCGGACGATCTCGCTCAACACCCTGATCTCGATCGCGGGGGTGACGCTCGGCGTCGCCGCGCTGATCGCGACCTTGGCCGTCATGAGCGGTTTTGAGGACAATCTGCGCGAGAAGATCCTCGGCACCAACGCCCACGTGGTCATCGTCGACCGCGCGCAGCGGCCGATCGAGCATTACAACGAAGCGATCCAGACGGTCGCCGGCCTTCCGCACGTCGTCGCGGCGACTCCCTTCATCTACAACCAGGTTCTGCTCACGGCCGACGCCAACGTCCACGGCGTGATCCTGCGCGGCATCGATCCCGTCACCGAGGGCAAGGTCACCGACGTGGAACGCAATCTCATCGACGGCCGGCTGGCGGATCTCTCGAACACGTTTCCGCCGCCGGCCGACAAACCCGGGCTTTCAGCGCGGTCCGGGATCGTGATCGGCAAGGAACTGGCGCTGCGCCTCGGCGTCTTCATGGGGGACACGATCAACGTGGTCTCGCCGCGCGGCACGATGGGTCCGTTCGGGATGGTTCCCAAGTTGCGCCCGTACCAGGTCGTCGGCATCTTCGATTCCGGCATGTACGACTACGATTCGTCGATCGCGTACATCTCGCTGGTGCAGGCGCAGGACTTCTTCCAGATGGGGAACGCGGTGACCGGCGTCGAGATCAAGGTGGACGAGATTTTCCGCGCGGAGGACGTGGCCGCGGCCGCGGAGGCGGCGCTGGGCGGCGCCTACTGGGTGCGGGATTGGAAGGAGATGAACCGCAACCTCTTTTCCGCGCTCAAGCTCGAAAAGATCATCATGTTCATCATTCTCGTCCTGATCATCCTGGTCGCGGCCTTCAACATCATCGGGACCCTGACGATGATCGTGATCGAGAAATCGCGCGAGATCGCGATCTTGAAAGCCATGGGGGCGACGCGACGGGCCGTGATGGGCATCTTCATGTTGGACGGGCTGATCATCGGCGGCATGGGCGTCCTGATCGGCATCCCACTCGGCTATCTCGTGTGCTGGGGCATCGAGACGTTTTACACGCTCCCCGCCGACGTGTACTACATCAGCCACATCCCGGTTCGCATCAACCTGTTCGACGTCGTCCTCGTCTCCGGCTCGGCCCTGCTCATCACCTTCCTCGCCACCGTCTATCCTTCCTGGCAGGCCGGACGGCTCGCTCCGGTGGAAGCCCTGCGTTATGAATGACGGTCCCTTCATCGAGGTGACCGACCTCCACAAGTCGTTTGCGCTCAACCACGAGCGGATCGACGTCCTCCGCGGCCTCGACATGCGCGTGGGTCGCGGCGAGATCGTGGCGATCGTCGGCGCGTCGGGCGCGGGCAAGAGCACGCTGTTGCACCTGCTGGGCGGGTTGGATCGCCCGACCTCCGGGCGGATGACGGTCGATGGCGTGCAGGTCGATCGGTTGCGGGAACACGAGCTCGAAGCGTTCCGCAACCGGAGCGTGGGCTTTATCTTCCAGTTCCACCACCTCCTGCCGGAATTCACCGCGTTGGAGAACGTGATGATGCCGGGATTCATCCGCGGGTTGGCCCGCCCCGAGATCGTCGAGCGCGCGCGCCGCCTCCTGACCGACGTCGGGTTGGCCGCGCGCTTGGAGCACCGGCCGGGGGAACTATCGGGCGGCGAGCAGCAGCGGGTCGCGATCGCGCGCGCGCTGGTGCTCGTCCCCCCGTTGGTGTTGGCCGACGAACCCACGGGCAACCTGGACACGCACACCGGGGGAGAGGTGATGGGCGTCCTGAAACGCCTCCATCAGACCCAAGGCACGACGTTCATCCTGGTCACGCACAACGAAAAGCTCGCGTCGGAGGCCGATCGGGTGATGCGGATGGTGGACGGGAAAATCGAGGAACGAGCTGACAGTTCATAGCTCACAGCTAAACTCTAAAGAGAGAAGCGTTACGGGTTCTTGGTTTTTTCCTGTGAGCTGTGAGCTGTGAGCTGTTTCAGAAGCCCAGACTGAGCTGCGCGACGTACCGGCGGTCGGCGCGCTGGCCGGCGAACGCGCCCACCTCCTCGGCGTACGTCGCAAAGGCCAGTTTAAGAATCCAGAAATCGACCGTCGCCCCGGCCGTGTAGTATCCCTGATTGACCCCCACGCGGACCGCGAGGATCATGGGGAGTTTGAACTCCGCGCCCATGTGGACTCGCTTGTAGAAGTCGTTGTCCGTTCCCGCCTGCTTGGTCACGTCATCCACCTCGACGACCAGGCTGTTATCAAGAATCCAAAAGTTCGGGTGAATCCCCGCGCCAAGGTTGAGCTGCTGAGGGATCACGCCCAGCGTGTCGAAATCGAGGTCGGTAATGTTTTGAAGCACGACCGCCAGCGAAGGATTGAGCGGAGCCCGAGGATTGAGCTTCACTCCGACATCGAACGCGAAATCATGCGCCTTGACCCGATTGGCGAACGGATCGAAGTCCACTACGATATCCGCCGGCTGGAACGTGCGCTTGATCCCCTCGCGCTGGACGTACTTGGCCGCCACCCCGAGTTGCAGCGTCCGACCCCACAAGCCGAAGGCCCCGCCCACCGCGCCCCCGGTGTCCAACTTCACGTCCGAGACCACTTCGGGAAACGCGGGATTTCGCACCTCGAGATCCATCGTCCCCTGGCCGAGTACGCCGATCGCAAAATTGTGCAGGTACAGGTTGGGGAAGAGCGCCGCCCTCGCGTGCGCGTGCTCCCCCACGTGCTTTTGCAGAAGATTGATGACCTGCGTGGTATTCGTGCCTTCGACGTCCTTAATATCGTGGTAGAGATCGAGGCTTTCCTTGGAAAGGCTGGCCTCCGGATTGAGAATGCTCACGCCTCCGAATCCTTTGACGTCGTTGAGACCGGCCGGGTTGTAAAAGAGCGCGTTCTCGTCGTCCGACACCGTAAGAAACGCTCCGCCCATCCCCAGCGGACGAATGCCGCGGTACAGCACGGGAAGCTCTTCGGCGAACGCCACCGACAGGCCCTGAAACAACACCACCAGGGCCACAACGCCAACCGTTGCGGATCGGATTCGTCTCATCTGCGATCTCTCCTGGATCATCGGCTCAGAGGCTCAAAAGATACTGCTGCAGCTCGGAGTCCGATATGGACGGATTGGTTTGCTGAGATGGATCTACACCACCATTGAGATCAGTCATGATCTGAGTAATGTCGTCGGTCATCTCGTCCGCCAATCCCGACCCCGCGACCCCCTGAGTCACCAGAAGCATGTCGTTCGTCACCTGGGTCACAGTTTGGTCGTTGGTCTCGGCCTGCTGAACCTCTGCCAACGAGGGAACAACGTTTGGAGCGCCGGTCGCGGCGTCAAACCCACTCGTCAGGTCCACGCCAACCGTGATGATCAGGTCGGCTGCGGCCACGACAGCCATCTGAAGGTCCTGGTTCGCCGTTCGCGACGTGAGACCGGACAGCAGGGTGACCGCGTTATGCATATCCTGCTTATTGCTCGCCGTGAGCGTCGGGAGGAGAGCGGAGAACGTGGAGAAGTCGCTTAAGCTGGTAACTCCCGAAGCAGCGCTCGTCGCCTCCCGAATGAGGTCCAACACGTCGAGACCCGCTCGACCGGAATACGCCGAGGCCAGGAGGGCCACCGTTTCGGCGTCGCAGGTCGGCGCCGACAGATTGGTGCCGCAGAGCGCCTCTAAAGCCGCGATCGCCGCGGTGAAGTCCCCGTTGTCGATATTGATCCTGGCCGCCTCAACCGTGGCCTGCGTCGTCCCGTCGTTCGCCAGTCCTTCGAACAGATTGCTGTTCCCGCAACCGGCGACCAACGTCGTCCCCACGCATCCCGCCACCAACCACCGCCACCCCGGAATCGCGCGCATGGTCATGTCGCTCCTCCTCAGTTCTTTTCCTTCGAACTGCCACCAACCGGCTCGGCGCTGATCTGGGTCACCTTGAACACGTCGGTTCCTCGGATATTCTGGAAGAATTCGCCTTGGAGCTTGATGTGCTTCCCCTTGTTGAGGCCGGGCTGGAGACCGATCAACGAGATCCCCTGTCCCGAGGTAAACCCGATTGAGGTCACGGACAACATCTCTTTGTCATACGGAAGCTCGGTGCGGATGATGTTATCGATTTCACCCGACATCGAAACCGGAGCGCCTTCCTTTAAATGGCTGAAACCGGGACCGCTGCACCCGAGAGCGAGGACCAACGCCGCGAGCACCACCGTCATGCGCCGAATCGGAAGAATCATTCCCCGCCTCCTTCTTCATGAGGGTATTGTGATCAGGGATTCGTTGTTTCTCAGGCGTTGTGAAGATAACGGAGGCCCGAGGATCTGTCAAACACGAAGCGGGGCTCGTCGCGGGGTCGCGGCCGCGGCAGGGCGCGAAGGATTCCCGAGCTCAACGCGGGATCAGGGCCTGTTTGAGCGACGCGACGTACGCCGTCAAGAGAGGCGCACGCCTCGCCGGGTCCGGCTCCTCCTGCAGGCGCTTGATCAACGCCGAGGCCACAATCACGCCGTCGGCGACGCGCGCGATGCGGGCGGCTTCGTCGGGGGTGGACACGCCGAACCCCACGGCGACCGGGAGACGCGTGGTGCGCTTGATCGCGCGGACGCGCTGCTCGATCTCTTCGAGGGGCGGGAGCTTGGAGCCGGTGATACCGGTGAGCGACACGTAATAGAGAAAGCCCGAAGCCCTCGCCGCGATGGCGGCGATCCTCGCGGGGGGCGTGGTGGGAGCGACGAGGAAGATGAGATGCACGCCGGCCGCGCGCGTGGCGCCCGCGAGCGTGTCGGCCTCCTCGGGGGGCAGATCGGGAACGATCAACCCATCGACGCCGGCGGCCGCGGCGTCGCGCGCCAACCGCTTATCCCCGTACTGAAAGATCAAGTTGTAGTACGTCATCAGGATCAGGGGAATCGCCGTTTTGGCGCGCACCCTTCGCACGAGCGCGAGCACGTCGCCCAGCGTGACGTGCTGAGCCAGCGCCCGCTCCGCGGCTCGCTGCAACACCGGACCATCGGCGAGCGGATCCGAAAACGGGATGCCGATTTCGAGCAGATCCGCCCCCGCCGACGCGGCCGCGAGCAGCCATCGCTCGGTGGTGGCCAGATCGGGATCGCCCGCCATCACATAGGGGATCAGCGCTTTCTCGCCCCGCTCGCGCAAACGGGCGAAGACGTCGTCGATGCGGTTGGCGAGGCCCGCCGTTACGGCCGCCGGAACGTGGGACGATCTCATAGCTCGATCCCCCGGATCTTCGCCACCTGTTGGACGTCTTTGTCTCCCCGACCAGAAAGGTTGACGAGGAGGATCTGGCGTTTTTTCATCTTCGGGGCGAGGACCGCCGCGTGCGCGATCGCGTGCGCGGACTCCAGCGCCGGGATGATGCCCTCGGTCCGGCTCAGCACATCGAACGCCTCCATCGCCTCCTTATCGGTGACCGACTCGTACTCGATGCGGCGGAGATCCCGGTACAGACTGTGCTCGGGGCCCACCGCGGAGTAATCCAACCCCGCCGAGACCGAATGAGTGATCTGAATCTGTCCCTGCGGGTCTTGGAGGACGAACGTCTTCGTTCCCTGAAACACGCCCGTCCGCCCCGTGGCGAAACGCGCCGCGTGCCGGCCGGTCGAAATCCCCAGACCACCCGCCTCAACGCCGATCATTCGAACCGTCGCGTCTTTGAGGAAGGGGAAGAACAGACCCATCGAATTGCTCCCGCCGCCCACGCACGCGACCAACGCGTCCGGCAGCCGACCCGCCGCGCGCACGATCTGTCGGCGCGCCTCGCGGCCGATCACCGCTTGGAAATCCCGGACCATCATGGGATACGGATGAGGTCCCAACACCGACCCCAAGATGTAATGCGTGGTGCGAACGTTCGTCGTCCAATCGCGCAGCGCCTCGTTGATCGCGTCTTTGAGCGTACGGCTGCCCGCGTCGACCGGCACGACCTTGGCGCCAAGCAGCCGCATGCGAAAGACGTTCAGCGCCTGGCGCGCCATGTCCTCGGTCCCCATGTACACGTCGCAGTCCAACCCGAGGAGCGCCGCCGCGGTGGCGGTCGCGACGCCGTGCTGGCCCGCGCCGGTTTCGGCGATCAGCCGACGCTTCCCCATCCGTTGTGCGAGCAGCGCCTGACCGATGGTGTTGTTGATTTTGTGCGCCCCGGTGTGGCAGAGGTCTTCGCGCTTGAGATAGATCTGCGCACCGCCCAGCGTCTTCGTCAGTCGCTCGGCGAAATACAGGGGGGTCGGTCGTCCCACGTACGAGGCGAGGCGGGCGTCGACGTCGGCGCGGAATCGACGATCCGCCCGTGCCTTCGCGTACGCGGACGCCAGCTCCTCCAACGCCGGCATCAGCGTTTCGGGCACGTAGCGCCCGCCATACGGGCCGAAGTGGCCCGCGACGTCGGGCCACGCGCTAGGACGCAGCCGCGGCTTTGGCGTGTTGGATGAACGCCCGGATTTTGCCATGGTCTTTCTTGCCCTTCACGTGCCCCTCGACGCCCGTCGACACGTCGACCGCAAACGGCCGGACTCGGCGGATCGCCTCGGCCACGTTGTCGGGGTTCAGTCCGCCGGCCAGGATGATCCGTCCGTGCGCCTTCGCGGCCGCCGCCAACTCCCAATCGAAGGTCTTGCCGGTCCCGCCGTACTCGCCCTCTTGGTAGGCGTCCAGCACGAACGCGCGGACGTCGTATTCCTCCATGGGGGTGAAGCTCTCGCGGTCCTTCACGCGGATCGCTTTGATCGCGCGCGGCGCGAACGCCCGGCAGTAGTCGGCGGATTCGTCGCCTTGAAATTGCAGCACGTCCACCCCGCACCGCTCCGACATCACGCGGACCCACTGGGTCGGCTGGTTCACGAACAGACCGACCGTCGTGACGAACGGCGGTAGCCGGCTGATGATCTCCTGCGCCTGTTCCACCGAGATCCGCCTGGGGCTCTCCTTATAGAGGACGAACCCCACGGCGTCGGCGCCGGCCTCCGCGGCGGCCAGCGCGTCGTCCAACGTCGTGATCCCGCAGATCTTCACACGAATCATCGCGTCGAGGCTCCTTCCGGCGCAATCGCCATCAGCTCCCGCACCTTGTCTTCGATCACCGGCGCCCGCATGAACGTCTCGCCGATCAGCACCGCGTTGACGCCCAGCGCCGCGAGGCGTCGCACGTCGTCTCGAGTGGCGACGCCGCTTTCGCTGACCACGACGCGCCCGGCCGGCATCTCCCGCATGAGGCGTTCGGTCGTCGCCAGGTCCGTCTCGAACGTGACGAGATCGCGGTTGTTGATCCCGATCAATGACGCCGTCTCAGCCACCCGCGCCAACTCCTTCTCATCGTGCACCTCGACCAGCGACGCGACCCCGACCTCGCTCGCCACGTGGAGGTACTCGCGGAGCTGTGCGTCCTCCAACGCGGCGACGATCAGCAGAACGGCGTCGGCGCCGAGCACACGGGCTTCGTAAATCTGAAACTCGTCCACCACGAAATCCTTCTGCAAGATGGGCAACGGCACCGCCTTCCGCACCTCGTCGAGAAACGCCGGATCGCCCTGGAAGAACGACCGCTCGGTCAGGACCGACAGCGCGTGGGCCCCGGCGGCTTGGTACGAGCGGGCGATCGTGACCGGATCAAAATCCGCTCGGATCAGCCCTTGGGAGGGGGACGCCTTTTTGATCTCGGCGATGAGGCGGAGAGGAGCTCCCTTCGGACGGTGCAGCGCCTTCACAAAATCGCGGGCGGGCTCCAAGTCGGCGGTCCTGCGCCGATAGTCGGCTTGACGCGCGGCGCTTTTTCGCGACGCCACCTCGGACCGTTTTTGGCGGAGGATCTCTCTCAGAAAGGACATACCGAACCGACGATCACCGTGTGGCGGCCGGTGCCGCGTTGGAGTGCCGCTTGAGCTGATCGAGCTTCTCCAGCGCCGCCCCGCCGTCGATCGCGCGCGCCGCCTGCGCGATGCCCTCCGCGAAATCCTTCGCCTTTCCACAGGCGACCAGCGGCGGGGCGGCGTTCAGCAGCACGACGTCGCGCCTGGGTCCGCGCTCCCCGCCCAAAATGCCGAGGAGAATCTTCGCGTTCTCTTCGGGCCCTCCGCCGGCGATCGCGTCCAACCCCGCGGTCGCGAGACCGACGTCTCCCGGCGCGAGGTGATAGCAACTGATCCGGCCGTCCTTACCCTCGCAAAATCGGGTCGGGCCCGACACGCTGATCTCGTCGAGCCCGTCCTCGCCGTGGACCACGAAGCAGTGGCGCGACCCGAGCTTGACCAGAACCTGCGCCATGAGATCCACCAGGTCGTCGGCATAGACGCCCAAAATCTGGATCGACGCGCCGGCCGGGTTCGTCAGCGGTCCCAGGACGTTGAAGAGCGTGCGGATCCCGATCTCCTGTCGCGGCGCCACGGCGTGTTTCATGGCGACGTGAAAGAGGGGGGCGAAGAGAAAACCGATGCCAATGCGGTTGACGCACTCCTCGACCGCCGGCGGCGGGAGATCGATGTTGACCCCCAGCGCGCGCAACACATCCGCGCTTCCGCTCTTGGACGAGGCCGCCCGATTACCGTGCTTGGCGACCGTGACTCCCGCGCCGGCCACGACGAACGCGGTCGCGGTCGAAATATTGAAGGTCCCTTTGCGATCGCCCCCCGTCCCGCAGGTATCGACGACCAGCGGATCGTCGACGCGGATCCGTACGGCTTTTTCGCGCATGACGCGGACCGACCCCACCACCTCGTCGACCGTCTCACCCTTCATTCGCAACGCGGTCAGGTACGCCGCGATCTGGGCGGGCGTCGCGGCGCCGTCCATGATCTCGCGCATCACCCCCTCGGCCTCGCCTTCCGAGAGCGAGACCCGGTCAACCAGCGTGGCGATGGCGGTCTTGATCAGCGTGCTCATACCGTGAGCTTCAAAAAGTTTCGCAGGAGGTCTTTCCCCACCCCCGTCAAGATCGACTCGGGATGAAATTGCACGCCTTCGACCGGAAACTCGCGGTGGCGTAGCCCCATGATCTCGCCATGGCTGGTCTCGGCGCTGATCTCCAGGCAGGCGGGCAGCGTCGCGCGCTTCACGATCAACGAGTGGTATCGCGTCGCCTCGAACGGGTTCTCCAACCCCTCGTACACTGTCTTCCCGTCGTGATGGATCATCGACGTCTTGCCGTGCATCAGGCGGTCGGCTCGAACCACGTCGCTCCCGAACGCGGCCCCGATCGACTGGTGCCCGAGACACACACCGAGAATAGGAATCCGCCCCGCGAATCGCTTGATCAGGTCCACCGAGATGCCCGCCTCGTTGGGCGTGCAGGGTCCCGGCGAGATCACGATGTGCGCCGGACGCTTGGCCGCGATCTCCTCGAGCGTGACCGCATCGTTGCGGTAGACCTCGATCGCTTCACCGAGCTCGCCTAGGTACTGGACGAGGTTATACGTGAACGAATCGTAATTGTCGATGATCAAGAGCATGCTGATGGTTCACTCCAAACCCCGTTCCGCCATCTCCACGGCCGCGAGCATGGCCTTCGCTTTATTGACCGTTTCCTCGTATTCGGCGGACGGATCCGAGTCGGCCACGATTCCCGCCCCCGCCTGAATGTACGCCCGCCCCCCGTCGACCACGATCGTCCTGATCGTAATGCACGTATCGAGATTGCCGGAAAAGCTGATATACCCGACCGCGCCTCCGTAAAGGCCGCGGCGGGTCGGTTCCAGTTTGTCGATGATCTCCATCGCGCGAATTTTCGGCGCGCCCGAGAGCGTCCCGGCGGGAAAGCACGCCCGCAGCACGTCGTAGAGCGTCCGGCCCTCGGCGAGATCGCCCCGCACGTGGGAGACCAGGTGCATGACGTGGGAGTAGCGCTCGATGACCATGAAGTCGTCGACCCGCACGCTGCCGGTTTGCGCGACCCGTCCCACGTCGTTGCGGCCCAAATCGACCAGCATCAGGTGCTCGGCCCGCTCTTTTTCGTCGGCCGCCAGCTCCCGCCCCAGCCTCCGATCCTCCTCCTCGTCCGCCCCGCGCCGGCGGGTCCCCGCGAGCGGCCGCACGGCGACCACGCCATCCTCGCACCGCACCAACACTTCCGGCGACGAGCCCACCACCGCGAGCGGCCCCAGGCGCAATAGGTACATGTACGGCGAGGGATTGATCACGCGCAGCGCGCGGTACAGGTCGACGGGCGAGGTCGTGATCGGCGCTTGAACGCGTCGGGAGAGCACGACCTGAAAGACATCGCCGGCCGCGATGTACTCCTTGCCGCGCTCCACGATCCGCATGAACTCGGCCTTGGTTAGGTTGGACGCGACATCGGGGGAGCGCCGGCTCGCGTGTCCGCCGGCGGGAACGCCCTGCGGGAGAGGACGCCGGAGAGCCGCGATCATCGCGTCGATCTTGGCGATCGACTCGTCGTACACCTCACGGAGCGGGCGTCCCGTCACGTGAGCGTTCGACACCACTTTCAACTTCTGGGCGACGTTGTCGAAAATCAACAGGGTGTCGGTGATGAGGAGACACAGGTCGGGGAGGTCGAGCGACGGTTTGTCTCGCAGCGCGAGGCCTTCGAAGGACCGTGGAGCCACGTCGTAGCCGATGTACCCCACCGCGCCCCCGAAAAACCTGGGCAGCCCCTCCACCGGAACCGGGGTGTAATCGGCCATCACCTTTTCGACCACCCGCAACGGGTCGTCCGCTTCGACCGTTTCGACCGCCTCGCCCCGCCGGATCTCGACCCGCGGCCCGCGGGCCTGAATGATCACGGTCGGCCGGCTCCCTAAGAACGAATACCGGGCCCACTTCTCGCCGCCTTCCACGCTCTCCAAGAGGTACGAATACCGACCGTCGTCGATCTTGAGGAAGGCGGACACGGGTGTTTCGAGGTCCGCCAGAATCTCCCGGTACACCGGGATCAGGTTGCCGTGGCGGGCTTTTTCGACGAATGCTTCGAACGAGGGGTGGTACACCGTGCGCCGGGCCTTTCCCGCGTTGCACGCGGGTCATCGTTCACATAGACGCGGCGCGGGTTGCACCACCGCTGTCCCGGCACCTTAGCACGATGCGGAAAAGTTTGTCAACGCGACGCTGATCTAACTTGCGGGAAGAACAGGGCTTTTAGGATAGACCTGGACGGTGTTTACTGCGGACGCCTTCCGGGAAAGAGTGCTTACGATTTCTTGCGCTGGGCGGTCCGCTTCAGGTCGCGCTGAAACCGCAGTTTCCGAAGACTGTCTTTGAGACACTCGACCACGGCGCGGTTGATTTCAGTCTGCGACAACGTACCGGCCAGTTCATCATAGATCGGTTTCGGCACCATGACTTGCAATTGCGTCGACGCCTCTGCGCCAAGATCTGCACGCTCACACATAGTGTGGCCCCTCCATACACCACCGACCTCTTGTCCTGAAACCCTATCCCCCCCTGGTGGACTTTTACGGTGTAACCGGTTAGTAAACCAGGATGCCACACCCGATATTCCGCCTTTTCTCGACCACATCGCGACGGCCACTGCGCTCCGCTTTTCTCAGGGCGATTTCTACGATTATAATGACACCTATAATCACACGGCATGTGTTTGGAGACATCCGAGATGACCGCATCCCTTCAGTCCAGACTGCAAAACCTTCTCGATGGCGCCGCCCGCGTCACCGTCTTGACGGGCGCCGGCATTTCAGCGGAGAGTGGGATTCCCACGTTTCGCGGTCCCGAAGGCCTCTGGAATAACTACCGGCCCGAAGAGCTCGCGACGCCGGAAGCGTTCGCGCGGGCCCCCGAGTTGGTCTGGCGCTGGTACGACTGGCGCCGGGGCGTCGTGGCGAAGGCCAGGCCCAACCCGGCGCACACCGCGCTGGCAGTCTTGGAGCGGCGCGCGGCGGTGAGCGTGATCACCCAGAACGTCGATGGCCTCCACGCGCAGGCCGGGAGCCGGGAATTGATCGAGCTCCACGGCAATATCTGGAAGGTCCGCTGCACGGGTTGCTCAGTCATCTCGTCCAACCTCGAGGTGCCCCTCTCCGCGATCCCACCCCGCTGTCCACACTGTCAGCGCGTGGTTCGTCCGCACATCGTGTGGTTCGGCGAGGCGGTCGATCCGTACGATTATCAGCGGAGCGTGGAGATGACGCGCAGCGCCGACCTGTTTCTGGCCATCGGCACGTCCGGACTCGTTCATCCGGCGGCCGCGCTGGCGCGGATCGCGAAAACCGCGGGCGCCACGGTCGTTGAAATCAACCCCGACGAGACCCCGAACAGCCCTCTGGCCGATCTGGTCATCCGCGACCGCGCAAGCAGGGTTTTCGAGGAGCTGAGTCTCTCCTAGGGGAGGCGCCGCCGCGCCCTTTCCCCTTGACAGCGCGCGGTCGTTTCCAGTAGCTTTGAAGGACCCTCCCGGGTCCCTCAAACCAGCCCCGAGAAGGCTTCCCGCATGGACGCATCGCGAACGAGACAGCAGCGTCGGACTCCTCAACGGCCGACGCTCCCCGACCCTTTCGGGCTCTACCACCCGGACTACGAGCGCGATTCGTGCGGCATCGGGTTCGTGGTCGACATTCAGGGCCACAAATCCCACGACATCGTCGTCAAAGGTCTGCAGGTCCTCGACAACCTCGAGCACCGGGGCGCGCAGGGGTGCGACCCGTGCACGGGGGACGGCGCGGGCGTCCTGTTGCAGATTCCCCACGCGTTCTTCTCTCGGGTCGCGCCTGCGTCCGGCATCCACCTCCCCCGCGCGCACGAGTACGGCGTCGGGACGGTGTTCTTGCCCACCGATCCACACAGCCAGCGGCTGTGCGAACAGGTCATTCAGAACGTCGTCGCGGAAGAAGGCCAGCGGCTCCTCGGCTGGCGCGATGTGCCGATCAAGGAAAGCCACCTCGGCGACCTGGCGCGGGCCTCGCTCCCGACGATCCGGCAGATCTTCATCGCGCGGGACATCCTCAGCGAGCCCGATTTCGAGCGCAAACTCTATGTGATCCGCAAACAGGTCGAGCGCGCCATCCGCGAATCGGCGATTCCGGAGCGCGCAACCTGTTATATCTCAAGCCTCTCGTGTCGCACGATCGTCTATAAAGGTCTCTTGCTGCCCAAGCAGCTTCCGCTGTTCTACCAGGATCTGGCCGATCAGAGCGTGGTCAGCGCGCTGGCGCTCGTGCACTCCCGATTTTCGACCAATACCTTCCCGACGTGGAGCCTCGCCCATCCCTACCGCTACGTCTGTCACAACGGGGAAATCAACACCCTGAAGGGCAACGTGAACTGGATGCGCGCGCGGCAGGGCCGGCTCTCGTCCGACCTGTTCGGGAACGATCTGCAGAAGCTCTTCCCCATCGTGTACGAGCGCCAGAGCGACTCCGCGTGCTTCGACAACGCCCTCGAATTCCTCGTCATGGGCGGACGCTCGCTCCCGCACGCGATGATGATGCTCATCCCGGAAGCGTGGGTGGGCAACCCCCACATGGACCTGGATCGGCGTGGCTTCTACGAGTACCACGCCGCGATGATGGAACCGTGGGACGGCCCCGCCGCGATGGCGTTCACCGACGGGCGGTTGATCGGCGCGACGCTGGACCGGAACGGCCTCCGCCCGGCGCGCTACCTCGTGACCCACGACGGACTCGCCGTCATGGCCTCCGAGGCGGGCGTGCTGCCCTTTGCGCCCCACGAGATTCGTACGAAGGGTCGCCTCCAACCGGGCAAGATGTTCCTGGTGGACACGGTCCAGGGCCGCATCATCGACGACGAGGAGATCAAGGCCGACATCGCCGGCCGCAAACCCTACCGGCAATGGGTGGCCACGCATCGAATCTCGCTCGACGAGCTGCCCGAGCCGATGAACGTGCCCCAGCCCGACCACGCCACGCTCCGCCAGCGCCAGCAGGCGTTCGGCTACACGGTCGAAGAGCTCAAGATGGTCGTCACGCCGATGGTCGTCAACGGCGAAGAGGCCGTGGGCTCGATGGGGACCGACACGCCGCTGGCCGTACTGTCGGATCGGCCGCAGCTTCTCTTCAAGTACTTCAAGCAGCTCTTTGCCCAGGTGACGAATCCGCCGATCGACCCGATCCGCGAACAGCTCGTGATGTCGCTCGTGACCAACATCGGCCCGAAGCCCAACCTCCTGGGTGAGACGCCCGAAAGTTGCCGGCGGATCAAGGTCCAGCAGCCGATCCTGACCAACACCGACCTCGAGAAGATTCGGACGATCGCCGATCCGAACTTCCGGAGCCGGACGCTGCGGATGCTGTTCCGGGTCGCCGAAGGCCCCGAAGGCCTCGCCGCCGCGGTGGATGCGATGTGCCGGCAAGCGGCGGAGGCCATCCGCGCCGGGGACAAGTTCATCATCCTCAGCGATCGTGGCGTGAACGCCGAGTGGGCGCCGATTCCCAGCCTGCTCGGGATCTCAGCCGTTCATCATCACTTGATCCGCGAGTCACTGCGGGCCGAGGCGGGCTTGATCGTGGAAACGGGCGAAGCCCGGGAGATCCATCATTTCGCGTGCCTCATCGGGTACGGCGCGGGCACGGTGAACCCGTACCTGGCCTTCGAGACCCTGGTGGACATGGCCCGCGACGCGTATCTGCCCGAAGGCATCGACGCCGCAACCGCCGAGTCCAAGTACATCAAGGCGATCAACAAAGGGTTGCTCAAGGTCTTCTCGAAGATGGGCATCTCCACCGTCCAGAGCTACTGCGGGGCGCAGATCTTCGAGGCCATCGGCCTCAACACCGAGCTGATCAATCGGTACTTCACCGGCACGGCGTCGCGGATCCAGGGCATCGGCATCCGCGAGCTGGCCCAGGAAGCGCTCCGCCGCCACATGGAAGCCTATGCCCCGGCCACCGTGCACCAGCTCGATTTCGGCGGCGAGTATCACTACCGCGTGCAGGGCGAGCGGCACAATTGGAACCCCGCCACCATCGCCACGCTCCAGAACGCGGCGCGCTCCAACTCGTACGCCAGTTTCAAGGAATTTTCCGCGCTGGTCAACGACGAGTCGAAGGCGCGATCCAACCTCCGCGGGCTCTTCGAGCTGAGGGTGGGTGCGCCGATCCCCATCGAGGAGGTCGAGCCCGCCTCTGAAATCGTCAAGCGGTTCACCACCGGCGCGATGTCGTTCGGGGCCATCAGCAAGGAAGCCCACGAAACGCTGGCGCTCGCGATGAACCGGATCGGCGCCAAGAGCAACACCGGCGAGGGCGGGGAAGACCCCGAACGCTTCATCCCTCTGTCCAACGGCGACTCGAAAAACAGCGCGATCAAGCAGGTGGCGTCGGCGCGGTTCGGCGTGACGATCCACTACCTCGTCCACGCGAAGGAGCTGCAAATCAAGATGGCGCAGGGCGCCAAGCCCGGAGAGGGCGGGCAGCTTCCGGGGCACAAGGTGGACGAGACGATCGCGCGGCTCCGGTACTCGACTCCCGGCGTCCAGTTGATCTCGCCGCCTCCGCACCACGACATCTACAGCATCGAAGACCTCGCCCAGTTGATCTTCGACCTCAAGAACGCCAACCCCGACGCCGCGGTCTCGGTGAAACTCGTGGCCGAGGTGGGGGTGGGCACGGTCGCGGCGGGCGTGGCCAAGGCCCACGCCGATAAGATTTTGATCAGCGGCGATTCGGGCGGGACGGGCGCGTCGCCGCTCGCGTCGATCAAGTACGCGGGCATCCCGTGGGAACTCGGCCTGGCCGAAACCCAGCAGACCCTCGTGATGAACAACCTGCGCAGCCGGGTCCGCGTCGAGACCGACGGCCAGCTCAAGACCGGCCGCGACGTGGTCGTCGCCGCGCTGCTGGGCGCCGAGGAATTCGGGTTCTCCACCGCGCCCTTGATCGTCGAGGGCTGCATCATGATGCGCAAGTGCCACCTGAACACGTGCCCGGTCGGGATCGCGACCCACGACCCGGTGCTGCGCGCCAAATTCACGGGACAGCCCGAGCACGTCGTCAACTACTTCTTCTTCGTCGCCCAGGAAGTGCGCGAGCTCATGGCCCAGCTCGGCTTCCGCACCGTCGCCGAAATGGTCGGCCGCGCGGACAAGCTCCAGGTCCACAAAGCGCTCGATCACTGGAAGGCGCGCGGCCTGGATCTCTCCAGCCTCCTGGTGCGCCCCGAGGTCGAGCCGTCGGTCCCCATCCGGTGCGTCCAGGCCCAGGACCACGGGATCGCGGAGGTGCTCGATCACGCGCTGATCGAGCGCGCGCTCCCCGCCCTCGAACACCGCACACCGATCCGCATCGACCTCCCGATCCGCAACGTGAACCGCACGGTGGGAACGATGCTCTCCGGCGAGATCGCGAAGCGCTACGGGCTGGAGGGCCTGCCGCCGGACACGATCCAACTCCGCTTCACCGGCACGGCCGGCCAATCGTTCGGCGCGTTCCTCGCACGCGGCGTGACGTTGACACTCGAAGGCGAGTCGAACGACTACCTCGGCAAGGGCCTCTCCGGCGGACGGATCATCGTCTACCCCCCCAAGGGCTCGACGTTCGTGCCCGAGGACACGATCCTCGTCGGCAATACCGTCTTGTACGGCGCCACCTCGGGCGAGGCGTTCTTCTATGGGATGGCCGGCGAGCGGTTCGCCGTGCGCAACTCCGGAGCGCACGCCGTCATCGAGGGCGTGGGGGATCACGGGTGCGAGTACATGACCGGCGGCGTCGTGGTCGTGCTCGGCGCCACCGGCCGCAACTTCGCCGGGGGCATGAGCGGCGGGGCCGCCTTCGTGCTGAACGAGGACGGGCGGTTCGAGCAACGCTGCAACCTGGGCATGGTCGAGTTGGAACCCGTGCGCGAGGACGCCGATATCGGCATCCTCCGCGACCTCATCAGACGGCACGCGGAATACACCGGGAGCCGGAGAGCCAAGTCGGTCCTGGAGCGCTGGGACGCCGTCCTTCCGCGCTTCGTCAAAGTCGTCCCCATCGAATACCGCAAGGTCCTGGAGGCGCGCAAGCTCGCCGCCCAGAAACAGGCCCAGACCTCGAAGAGCGCGGCCGTTCATGGCTGACATCCGAGGATTCATGAAGGTCAAGCGCTCGGGTCCCCAGCGCCGGCCGGTCGAACTCCGCGTCAAAGACTGGAAGGAATTTTACGAGCCCATTCCCGAAGACGCGCTCAAGGCGCAGGGCTCCCGGTGCATGGACTGCGGCGTGCCGTTCTGCCAGGGCAACACCGGCTGTCCAGTCGAGAACCTGATCCCCGAGTGGAACGACCTCGTCCACCGCGGCCGGTGGAAGGACGCACTCAAGGCGCTCCATGCCACGAATAACTTTCCGGAGTTCACCGGCCGCCTCTGTCCCGCGCCGTGCGAATCGGCGTGCGTGCTCGGCATCATCGACGACCCGGTCTCGATCCGCGTCATCGAATGGAACATCATCGACAAGGGGTTCGACGAGGGATGGATCTCGCCGGTTCTCCCCGTGGTCGAGACCGGATTTCGGGTCGCGGTCGTCGGCTCGGGTCCCGCGGGCCTGGCCGCCGCCCAGCAACTGCGCCGGGGCGGCCACGAGGTCACGGTCTTCGAAAAGGCCGACCGCATCGGCGGGTTACTCCGGTACGGCATCCCAGACTTCAAAATGGAGAAGTGGGTGCTCGACCGCCGCCTGGACCAGATGATCGCGGAGGGCGTGGAGTTTCGCACGAACGTCGACGTGGGCCGCGACCTCTCGGTCGAGGAGCTGCGCCAGTGCTTCGATGCGATCTGTCTCGCCGGCGGCGCGATGGCGCCGCGCGATCTGCCGGTCCCCGGTCGAGAGCTGGCGGGCGTCCACTTCGCGATGGACTACCTCACCCAGCAAAACAAGATCAACGCCGGCGACCCACCGCCATCTCCGGCCGAACGCCTCACCGCCGAGGGCAAGCGCGTCGTGATCATCGGCGGGGGCGACACCGGATCGGATTGCCTCGGCACCACCCACCGTCAGGGCGCGAAGGAGGTCTATCAGTTCGAGCTCCTCCCCCAACCCCCGCCCCACCGAGCCGACTCGACTCCCTGGCCGCTCTGGCCCATGCAGCTCCGTTCCTCCCACGCGCACGAGGAAGGCTGTAAGCGCGAGTGGAGCATCTCGACCACCAAGTTCACCGGCAACAACGGACGCGTGACGAAACTCCACGCCGTTCGCGTGGAATTTCAAAAAGACGACCAGGGCCGTTCGCGCATGGTCGAAATCCCCAACACCGCGTTCGAGCTCGACGTGGATCTGGTCCTGCTGGCGATGGGCTTCGCCGGCCCCGAGAAACGTGGCCTCCTCACCGACCTGGAGGTGACGCTGGACGCGCGCGGCAACGTCGCCGTCGACGAAAATTACATGACGAACGTCGACGGCGTCTTCGCCGCCGGCGACATGAAGCGCGGCGCCTCGCTCATCGTCTGGGCCATCGCCGAAGGCCGCAAAGCCGCCGCCGGGATCGAGCGGTACCTCAAAACCAAAGCGCCCGCAGGGCGGTAAAGCCTCGATGAAAAATCCCCCCTTGCCCCCCTTTGTCAAAGGGGGGATGGGGGGATTTGCCTCTTGACGCGACAAGGACGGATACGGATGATGGCGAGCAAGAACTATGGCGGTTGTCGTCTACGGTCGTGAAGGCTGTCCCATGTGCGCCGACGCGAAACAGTGGCTGACCGACCGCAAGCTCGCGTTCACGTTCCGAGAGATCTTCCAGCAGCCCCTGTCGCGAGACGAGCTCGTGGCGCTCGCAGCCAAGACACCTGCTGGAATTCATGATCTGTACGCCACGAAAGGCGCCCTCAAAGTTGGACTACCCGAGGACGGACGCGCGTTGACAGCGGAGCAGATCCTCATCGTCCAAGTCCACAACCCGGACCTCATCCGCTACCCACTATTCGAGCTCGACAAGCAATTGCTCTTTGGATTCCACCAGGCCACGCGCGACGCGCTGATGGTCCCTTAGGAGAACCTGCATGGCCGATAAAGTGAAGAAGTCCGACGCGGAGTGGAAAGCGCAGCTTACGCCCCAGCAATATCAGGTGACGCGCAAGAAAGGCACCGAGCCCGCGTTCACGGGTGAGTACCACGACTCCAAGGAACCCGGCACCTACACGTGCGTCTGCTGCGGCAATCCCCTCTTCACGTCCGACACCAAGTTCGACTCCGGCACCGGCTGGCCCAGCTTCTATCAACCCATGTCCCCAGACGCGGTCAGCAGCGAGGACGACAGCAGCTTCTTCATGCGCCGCACCGAAGTCCTCTGCAGCCGCTGCGACGCCCACTTGGGCCACGTCTTCCCCGACGGCCCGAAGCCGACAGGGTTACGGTACTGCATCAATTCGGCGGCATTGAAGAAGACGAAACCATAGATATAGAGAGTATGGAGCCACGCATCAGTTTCATCACGCTCGGCGTCGCCGATCTTGCGAGGGCTACGCGTTTCTACGAGCAGTGCCTTGGGCTGCCACGACTCAAGACCCCGCCCTCCGTCACATTCTTCGAGCTTGGGAAAACCTGGCTCGCGCTGTGGCCGCGGGAGAACTTGGCGGCTGACGCGGGGTTGTCACCCCAAGGATCCGGGTTTCCGGGGTTCTCCCTAGCCCACAACGTCCGCTCCCCTGCCGAAGTCGATGCGTTACTGGCCCACGTCGCCAAGTTCGGCGCAACGGTCGTGAAGCCCGCGCACCCCACAGACTGGGGAGGCTACTCCGGCTACTTCACCGATCCCGACGGCTTCTTATGGGAGGTCGCGCACAACCCGGACTTCCCACATCTATGATCGGCTCCGACCCTGATCTGAGCATTTTGAAACATGATGGACAGATTGACACGGCGCTGGATGCGTATGTAAAGGCACGTCGATTGGCATTGGGCAAAGCCATTGCCGGCAGACACAAGGTTTACTTGGATACGAAGTATTGGGTCCTCCTGCGGGACGAGAAGCTTGGCCGTTTAGTTGATCGCGATGTGTCAAAACTCGCGGTACTGCTCCACCGCGGAGTACAGCCAGAACAACTGATTTGCCCAATCAGTGCCGACATCCTTTCAGAAATTCTCAAGCAAACGGACCCAGCAACCCTCGCTTGCGCGGTGGAAGTAATTGACGCGCTCTCGAACGGCATCTCTCTGCTCGCGCCGGAAGAGCGACGTCGAATGGAGCTGTTGTACTTCCTGCGGAAGAATCTTCCCGGTAATTCTGATTGTTACTCCCCGGATATCTTCGTTTGGACTAAGCTTGCCTACGTCTTCGGATTCATCACACCCAGTAATGCGCTCCTGTCCGCAAAAGAGGGGATCACTATTCAAAAAGCCTTCTTTGATCATATGTGGGGAATGTCTCTCGCTGAAATCATATCGACCATTGGAATCCAAGCTATCCGCAAGATGCCGCGCATGCCAGATGTTTCTGCGAAACTCAATACCGGCAAGGTCGCGCATATGGACGAGAACAGATCCATGGATGCCATGATCCAATCGGAAATTGCTGGAGTACTAGATGCCATAAAGCCGGACATCCAGGAGATGCTTGAGTACCTCTACAAAAGTCTAGCGGAGAACATATCAACAGAAGAGGAAATCTTGAGTAGCAAGGGCTTACACCAGTTCGCAAACTTGATCTACCACGGTTTCAGACTCAAGCGATTCTCGACAGAACTACCATGCGTGAGGATACCTGCAACAATTCACGCTGCCATTCGCTGGGATAAGACAAGGAAGTACTGGTCGACCGACCCACATGATCTTCATCACGCCGAAGCGGCGCTGCCGTATTTCGACATGTTTCTGACTGAGCGTAGTCTCCGGAGCTTGCTAACCAGGAGTGACTTACGGCTGGATAGCCTATACAACTGCACGGTCGTATCTCATCCCAACAATGCGGTCACAGAAATCGAGAAGATGATCGCCTAGACAGTGGTTCGAAATTAGGGGCCCGTCCTGTCATCATGATTGCCGTGAACACGATTGCTATCTTGCTGCTCATCCTTGGCCTCGGGACATTGACCGGGTGTACCCGCCAAGCCCAGGTCGCGGCGCGCGGCGCGCAGGTGATGCCGTTCGACCTGGAGCAGACGATCCACGTCTTTCAGCGGCTCGATGACGGCGGGCGCCAAACGGTGACTGTAAAAGATCCGGCGAATGCGCCGCAGATCGCTCTGATCCAATCCCACCTCCAGCACGAAGCGGACAGGTTTCGCCAAGGCGACTTCTCCGATCCAGCCAGAATTCATGGCGACGACATGCCGGGGCTGGCGGAACTGAAGACCGGTTTCGCGCAGATCGACATTCGCTTTACCGCCCTACCGAACGGAGGAGAGATTCGATACACCACAGCGGACCCATCCCTCGTCATGGCTCTCCATCACTGGTTTATCGCGCAGGTGTCGGATCATGGCCGGCACGCGGTGATCACTAGGTATTGACACAGCCCTCCATACTGTAGTATTTTAGTTTCGAAATTTCGAAACTAATTGCCTCACGAGTTGATATCTCGAACAAGGGTGGGAGTCCGATGGCAAACCGTCGCGAAATCGATGAGCAGGTTTATGGGCTTCACGCCGACATCTGCTCGACGCTGGCCAATCCCAAGCGGCTGAAAATCATCAACACGCTCCGGGAAAAGGAACTCTCCGCGACCGAGTTGCTGGCCGTTCTGAAGGTCCCGAAGGCCAACCTCTCCCAACACATGACCGTGCTCCGCCAAAAAGGCGTCGTGACCGCCCGGCGGCAAGGAACCACGGTGTACTACCGGCTGGCCCGCCCCAAGATCTTGAAGGCCTTTGACCTCATGCGTGAGTTGCTTTTCGAGGTCCTTGATGATCGCCAACGATTGTTGAAGCGGCGCGGGCGTAGGCCCGGGTGATATCGCGTCGTTCCGGTCGGACAACGGGTTTGGGACGGAGGTGGCGACCATGATGTCTCACGAGCCCCTGATCCGGTTGGCGAGTTTCTTTGGGATTTTCGCCCTGATGGCGGTGTGGGAGGTAATCGCGCCACGGCGGCCACTGATGGCGTCTCGGGTGAGCCGCTGGCCGACGAATCTCTCGATCGTGGTCCTCAACACGATCACGGCTCGACTGCTTTTTTCAACGACAGCCGTCGGCGCGGCCGTCCTGGCCCAGCAGAACCAATGGGGCGTGTTGAACCTCGTGGTCTGGCCGAAATGGGTGACGGTCGTCGCCACCCTGGTGGCCATGGATTTCGTGCTGTACCTGCAGCACGTGGTGTTTCACGCCGTGCCGGCGCTGTGGCGGCTTCACATGATGCATCACGCCGACCTGGAAGTGGATGTCACCACTGGTGCGCGCTTTCACCCGGTCGAGATCGTCCTTTCCATGCTGATCAAGCTGGCAGCCATCGCCCTGACCGGCGCGCCACCAGTGGCCGTGTTGACCTTTGAGGTCGTGCTCAACGCGACATCGATGTTCAACCATAGCAACATCCGGATGCCCGAGACACTCGACCGGTTCCTTCGATGGATCGTCGTGACGCCCGACATGCACCGGATTCACCATTCCGTGGTCCGGGACGAGACGAACAGCAACTTCGGATTCAGTCTGCCTTGGTGGGATCGACTACTCGGCACCTATCGACCCGATCCCGCTAAATCTCAAATAGAGATGGCCTTGGGCCTAGAGCAGTTTCGGGATCCGCGGGAACTCACACTGGCTGGGTCGCTGGCCCTTCCGTTCCGCGGCGGAACCGGGGCCTACCCGCTCGGTGGGCGTCGATGAACGGAGAGAAGGACGCACGCCGCTGCGCTGATCACCCAGGCCCTCACGATTTGGAGGATTGATGATGGACATCGGACCGACCAAGGTCATCGTCAAGAACAATGGCCTCTGTGACGCGACAACGGGCAAGTTAATCAAGGACGGGTTCGTGACCGAGGTTCTGGCCAACGGATCTCGCCCGCCGGACTGGGCAGAGCGACCAGGTGCTGACCTTCTAAAGGGAGATCATCCATGAATCGCGGGATCATGGGCTGGGATATGGGCATCTGGATGGTCTTCAACCTCGCCTTCTGGATTCTCGTCATTGCGGGGATCGTCTGGCTGGTGGTCCGGGTGGGGCAGAAGGCGGTGGGGACGAGGAGCACGGCGGAGGAATCCGCGCTTGAGATCCTCAAGAAACGGTATGCGCGTGGCGAGATCTCGACGGCAGAGTACGAGGAGAAAAAGCGAGATCTGGCGTAGCCAGGATCAGCAGGATACTCAGCCGATGGCGAAATACCGTGTACTCGTGTTAGCGTTGATCATCATTGGGGCCCGTCGGGGGCGGATTTGACTTGTTGACTGTGTTGAAAACAACCGGCGTCCCGTCGCTAGGCGCACCGTCCGCCCTTCTCAGCTTCCGCATGGCGGCGGTTAGTGCGATTGCCGTCTTAGTGGCCACTCTTACCCTCGGGACATCGACCGGGTGTACCCGCCAAGCCCAGGTCGCCGCGCGCGGCGCACAGGTGATGCCCTTCGACCTTGAACAGACGATCCATGTCTTTCAACGGCTCGATGACGGCGGGCGACAAACCGTGACCGTGAAGGATCCGTCGAATGCGTCGCAGATCGCCCTGATCCAATCCCACCTCCAGCACGAAGCGGATAAGTTTCGACAAGGCGACTTCTCCGCCCCGGCCAGGATCCACGGCGACGATATGCCGGGGTTGGCTGGACTGAAGGCCGGGTTCGCGCAGATCGACATTCGTTATACGGCCCTGCCGAACGGAGGGGAGATTCGATACACCACCACGGACCCGTCTCTCGTGATGGCACTTCACCGTTGGTTTATGGCGCAGGTGTCGGACCATGGCCGACACGCCGTGGATCATTAAGCATGGATCGCGAGTCCCCTCGCCCCAGCCCGCTTGCCACCCCGGAGCCTTGGAGTCTGGTGGCGGACGCGTACACGGCCGAGTTGTTGCCGCAATTCGAGTTGTTCGCACGCGACGCGCTTCGACTTGCGTCGCTGCCTCAGGCACCCCGCATCGTGGACGTGGCCACGGGGCCGGGGACCCTGGCGTTGATCGCTGCCAAAGACCATGGCGCCCAAGTCAGCGCCGTTGATTTCTCGCCCGTCATGATCAAAAATCTACAACGGCGCGCGGAGCAGGCCCGGCTTGCCCCAATCGACACACGCGTAGGTGACGGTCAAACCCTCCCCTTCTCCGACGACACCTACGACGGCGCCTTTTCCATGTTCGGTCTGATGTTCTTCCCGGATCGCGGGGCTGGTTTCCGCGAGTTGCGGCGCGTGCTCCGGCCCGGGCGGCGCGCGGTGGTCAGCAGTTGGGCGCCGTTGGATGGCGCGTTCGCGCTCGTGATGGACGGCATCCGGGTCATGCCGCCCGACCTGCCCTTTGGCGACGGCAAGGGACCGCTGAGCGACCCGGACGAGTTCAAGGGCGAGCTGACGGCGGCAGGGTTTCGCGACGCGGCGGTCCACACGGTCACACATCCGCTCACCGTCCCATCGCTGGTGGAGTTCTGGGGATTGGTGCAACGCACTACCGCTCCGGTCGTGCTCCTGCGTCGCAAGCTGGGCGAAGAGCGCTGGGCCGAGGTATCACGCGGGGTGTTCGACCGACTGCGCAACGCCCTGGGCGCCAGACCGGTGACGACATCCGGCGTTGCTCGTTTGGGCGTTGGCGTGAAGTGAGTCCAACGGGACGTTGGACAAACCCATGCAAATATTGGGAACAGATTTATTCCTCTGATTCAAGGGCAGCGAACATTTCTAGCGGCCGCGCGCGGGCTTGCGACGAGATGAACCAGCGGCGGCGGGGCCTTATCGCCTGAAGACGGGTTCTTCACCACTCGGATACGCTTCTCGAATGGTCGCGGCAAGCTGCTTCAGGGCTTCGGCGAGCGGGAAGTTTTTTCGGCACGCGAGCACGATGGTTCTGCAGGGCGATGGCTCGGCGAACTTGCATACACTGAGCCCGACCCCTCCGGCTTCCGTCGGGACCGCCGGTGTGCAGGCAAGAGCGTCACTCCCCTGCGTCCCGCCACCGTCTGAGCCAGAACAAATGTTGGGGCTCACGCTGCCCCCAATATTCATGCAATTTTCCGTCGCAAGCGCTGACTTTGGGCTAAGAACTTGGGCACCTCTTCCGCAACAAGGGGTTTACTGAACAGATACCCCTGCACTTGGTCACACCGGAGAGAACGCAAAAAGTCGAGCTGCTCCTTTGTTTCTACCCCTTCGGCTACGACCTCGAGTTTCAAACTGTGTGCAAGCGTAATGATTGCTGTGACAATGGCTCTGTCATCCGGATCGGTGGTGAGATCACGGACAAACGTCCAGTCGATTTTCAACGTCGAGACGGGGAAGCGTTTCAGATAGCTTAACGAAGAATACCCGGTTCCAAAGTCATCCACCGAAATTTTGATCCCCAAATTGCCTAACCGGTGCAGCGTCGCCACCGTGACCTCCATGCTTTTCATGATAATGCTTTCGGTGAGCTCCAGTTCCAAGTATCTAGGATCAAGACCGCTCTCGTTCAGCATCTTGGAAATCATGGCAACCAGGTCTGGTTGTTGAAATTGAACGCTAGAGATGTTGACCGCAACACGAATCGGTTGAAGGCCCGCTGATTGCCACGCCTTGTTTTTCGCACAAGCGGTCCGCAAGACCCACTCGCCGATCGGGAGGATCAGGCCGGTCTCTTCCGCCACCGGGATGAATTCGGTCGGAGAAACCATTTTCCCGTCCTGGCGTTTCCAACGGACCAACGCTTCCATCCCGATGACCTGCCCCCGGGACAGTTCCACCATCGGCTGGTAATGCAGTTCGAACTCCTCCCGTTCCAACGCGTGGCGGAGGTCGTTTTCCAACGCCAACCGTTCAGACACCTTGGCGTTCAACGCAGGAGAATAGTGTTGATAATTATTCTTTCCCTTATCTTTGGCCCTGTACATCGCGGTATCGGCGCTTTTCAGCAAGGCTTCGTAGTCATTCCCGTCGTTGGGATAGAGTGCGATCCCGATACTGGTCGTAATAAAGAACTCCCGCCCTTCCAAACTAAACGGGCTGGACAAGTTGCTCAGTATCTTTTGGGCAATGAGGCGGGTATCCCCATCCTGCGCGAGGTTATCGAGGATCAGCACAAACTCATCGCCTCCGAGCCGGGCCACGGTGTCGCCCTCCCGAACACAGGCCGTTAAGCGCGCTGAGACGCCCTTCAGTAACAGGTCACCGAACGCGTGTCCCAGCGTATCGTTGATGTTCTTGAAGCGATCCAGGTCAAGGAACAGCACGGCCACCGAGCGTTTATGCCGAGAGGCCCGCGTCAGCGCCTGACTCAGACGGTCGCAAAACAGGGTACGATTGGGAAGGCCAGTGAGGGGATCAAAGTTCGCCAAATAGTGCAGCCGTTCTTCCGCTTGCCTCCTCTTCGTAATATCTCGAAAGCTCCACACCCTCCCGACGTTGACTCCTCCGATTCGCTGCGGTTTTGTATACCGCTCGAAGGCTCGACCATCTTTCAATTCAATGGTATCAAAGCTTTCGAGATCCGGTTGGTGGTACAATTCGACTACTTTTTTGAAAAAGGCATCCGAATCCTTACAGTGGCTCGTCACATAGGCGAGCAACGGTTCATCATCCTTTGTCTGTGTAATAATCTGAATGAGAGACTCGGGAATATTCCACATTTCAAGAAACTTATTGTTGAACAGGAGGACTTCTTTCCCGTCTTTGTCGACCACGAGCACGCCATCCGCTGTCGATTCGAGTGTTGCGCTCAGCAACGAAAGCGCCTTCTTTTGTTCTTCCTCCGCTCGTTTGCGATGGGTTTCGTCCTTGAATGTCATGACTGATCCGACCCTCACATCATGTTCGCGGATCGGATTGCTGACCGAGTCGACCGGGAATGACGTCCCGTCTTTCCGTAATACCATCTTGTCGGACCCACGGCGAATATTCGTCTCGCGAGCCGAATGGCCCGCCTCAAGACCGCCGTCGGGGAGGTTCCCCTTGGAGTCCAACACGATCTGATCGATCGAGCGCCCGACCAGCGACTCCTGTGGATAACCCGTCATATTCGCCGCGGCAGGGTTTGCAAAGGTGATTCGTCCCGTGAGGTCCAAACCGGCAATGCCTTCTCCCACGGAGTTCAAGACGAGGTCGGCGCGGGCTCTGGCTCGCTCCGTGATCCGCCAAAACGACAGGAGTGCCACGCTCTCGCACAAGACAAAACCGGCGTGGATGATTCCCCATTTCCACGGATGCATTAAGGCATCGGAATGGTTGTACACGGCGGCTGGGACGAACTGGCCTGTGAGACCATGCTCGATCGCGACGAACAGGATGGCGATAAGGTATGGGATCCAATCTTCGTAGATGGCGATGACCGCGAGCATGACGAAGAAATGGAAGTGCCCCTCGATATGCCCTCCCCAGAACTGTACGAGGACTGCTGAAGACGTCACCAGGCCGATACTCGCGAGGGCCGATCGGAAGCTCCGGTTGATCTTGTCCCAGTTCGACGCAAGAACAATGGCCGCGATTGCCAACCCTTCGCCGAAACTTTGAATGACTCCGAATCCTCGGTAGATCCCGAACGCCGTCAGTCCAATGGCATGAAGCCAGACCAGAATGAGGATCCCTCGGTGTCGGCCCCTCCATTCTCTCTCAGGAATAGCCCGGCCCTCAGGGATAAAATCTAGTATCATTTCGAGGAGCCGATGGACCGACGACTGATTCACCGCCATGATGAGTTCTTTCGCATGTGATCCATTCGCCACACGTAGTTCCCTTTGTCCACACGGATACAACGTGCAGCACTAACCTTGTCCCAGACGCGGTTCAAGCGCTTGCAAAAACCCATAGTCCTAGATCGCTTCTCCCAAAGAATCCCCGAACAGATGAATCTCCTCTTTCAAATGAGCAAAGAGTGGGGGCTCGCTATCACCATGGCGTCTGACGTTGGAAAGTCTTGTTACCCAATCGAAGGTTCAGCACGAATGAGACCGGCGCACTCCATTGCTTTTTCAACGTTTTAAGAGCTGATCAAAAAGTAGCACCCCTCAAAGGGGTGTCAAGTTAAAGACTGCAGGGGCATCTTGGAAGGAGACGCTCAGGATTCGGGATTGATGAGATGAAAAAGGGCGGCAGGTCCTAGGCCGCGAGGGCTCAAGGGCCGACGAGAGCCCCACGGGGAGCGATCACGCCACACGTTTTCTAAGGACGGTATGCTCGTGAGGTGCTGAAAACCCTACAGAGGTCCGTCGACAAGTTTAGGACGAACGGAGGTGGCACGCAGTGATGGCACCTTACCGTTCGCGGTGCGTCCGTCGAACCACTCTCGAAACTTTTTCAGCGGCCTGCGAGCTTCAACGATCTTCTCAGCGCCCTGCTCGCGTCAGCGTGATGACCGGCGTGTAGCCCGTACTAACTTGCGACGAGCTGGCGGGCCAGCAGCTTCGGGGCCTCGCCGTTTGGATATCGATTCTTTGCCACTCGGATAGGCCTCTCGAATGGTCGTGGTGAGTTGTTTCAGGGCCTCTGCGAGTGGGGAGTTTTTTCGCCACGCGAGCGCGATCGTTCTACAGGGCGCGGGCTCCGCGAACGGCCGCACACACAGCCCCGCCCGTCCGACTTCCGTGGGCACTGCCAATTCAGGCAAGAGGGTCACACCCCCGCCGCCCGCCACCATCTGAGCCAGCGTGGACAAGCTGGTGGCGCGGAACTCGAGATCGCGAGCCTTGGTCGTCGAGCAATACGCGAGCGCCTGCTCCCGGAAGCAGTGTCCCTCATCTAAGAGGAGCACGCTGGCCCCGTTGAGTTCCGACGGCGTTGCCGGTGATTTCTTGGCGCTAAGTGGATGACCCTGGGGCGTGGCCAGCACGAAGGGGTCGCGCGCCACGATCTCGCGCTCCACGTCGCCGATGTCGGCCTCCAGCGCGATGAGGACCGCATCCAATCGCCCCGAATCCAAACTGCGTAAGAGCACCTCGGTCTTGTCTTCCACCCAGTTCACTGTCAGTCGAGGGTAGCGCTCCCTCAACGCGGGCGTGATGCGCGGGAGCAAGTAGGGCGAGATGGTCGGGATCACGCCCACGCGCAACATGCCCACCAGCGGATCGCCCAACTGCTTGGCCGCCACCACGAGATCGTCCGCCGCGATGAGGATTTGCCGAGCGCGCCTGACCAGGTCTCGACCCGTCTCAGTGGGAAGGACGCGCCTCCGGTCGCGCTCGAAGAGGCGCACGCCGAGCGCTGTTTCGAGTTGGGCGAGCTGCGCGCTCAGGGACGGCTGGGAGACGTGACACTGCTCCGCGGCCTTGCGGAAGCTCAGCGTCTCAGCCACCGCCACCGCGTATTGGAGCTGCCGCAAGGTATACGAATGGGTCCCCAGATTCATAGCTATAGACTATCATATCTATCGAAACGATGTCTTAGACCTTTCACGTGGCTTCGGGCACAGTGGTGAGGAACACGGACACCAACTTTAACCCGGAGGCACGCAATGGCTGACGACAAGAAGACGCTGACCACCAACTTTGGAGCCCCAGTTCCCGACAACGAACACGCACTGTCCGCGGGCGAGCGCGGGCCCCTGCTGCTGCAGGACTACTTCCTGGTGGAAAAGCTCGCGCACTTCGACCGCGAACGCATCCCCGAGCGGGTCGTGCACGCGAAGGGCGCGGGCGCGTTTGGCTATTTCGAGGCCAGCGCGAACATGTCTCAGCACACGCGCGCGCATCTGTTCGGGCAGGTCGGACGGAAGACCCCGGCGTTGGTGCGCTTCTCCACCGTGGGCGGCGAAAAGGGCTCCGCGGACGCCGACCGCGACCCGCGCGGCTTTGCCATCAAGCTCTACACCGAAGAAGGCAACTACGACATCGTGGGCAACAACACGCCCGTGTTCTTCATCCGGGACCCGTTCAAGTTCCCGGACATGGTCCACACCCATAAGCGCAACCCGCAGTCCAATCTCAAGGACCCGGATGCGTTCTGGGACTTCTTCTCGCGGTCGCCCGAGTCTACGCATATGGTCACGATCCTGTTTTCGGATCGCGGGATTCCCAAGACGTTCAGGAACATGCACGGGTTCGGTAGCCACACGTTCAAATGGGTCAACGCCCAAAGCAAGGCGTGCTGGGTCAAGTACCACTTCAAGACCGAAACCGGTATCGCGAATCTCACCGCCGAGCAAGCCTCGGTCGTGGTCGCGAAAGATCCGGATCATGCCACCCGAGACCTCTTCGAGCACATCGCGGGCGGCAACGTGGCCGCGTGGAAGGCGTACGTCCAGATCATGCCGCTGGAGGACGCGGACACGTACCGTTACGATCCCTTCGACGTCACCAAGGTGTGGCGGTACAAGGACTACCCGCTCATTCCCATCGGCCGGTTGGTCCTGGATCGCAACCCGGACAATTTCTTCGCCGAGATCGAGCAGGCCGCGTTCAGCCCCTCGACCTTCGTACCCGGGGTCGAGCCATCACCGGACAAGCTCTTGCAGGGTCGGCTCTTTTCCTATCCCGACACCCAGCGGCACCGGCTCGGCGCCAACTATGCGCAAATCCCGGTCAACTGCCCATTCTCTAAGAAGGTGAACAACTATCAACGAGACGGGTTTATGCGTGTGGACAACAACGGCCGGCACGCGCCCAACTACTCCCCCAATAGCCGCGGAGGTCCCATCGCAGACCCGGCCGCGACCGAGGTCCCGGCTGGGCTCGCAGGTTCGACGGGACGAACCGACTATCCGACAGGCAATCGCGCCGACGACTTCGAACAGGCGGGTCTGCTCTACCACGTCATGAAGGAGGACGAACGGACGAGGCTGACGGCCAACATCGCAGGACATTTGAGGGGCGCCGGCCGCGACGTTCAGCGGCGGCAGCTTCATCACTTCCTCAAGGCCGATCTCGATTACGGAACTCGGATTGCGAAGGCGCTCGGCCTGACTGCTTCCGACGCGATCGCCCCAGGAATTTGATGGCCAACATCCCCGCCGGGCCGCCCAGCCCACGGTTGGAGCGGCCGGCGGGGAAACGGCGTCGGTGCCGGATTTTGTCACTGGGCCTGGTCCTCGGCATCCACTCATACGGCGACGCGGTTGTGAGAACCCATTGAAAGTTAGACCAAAGATGTCAGACCGCCGCGCGGCACGACGGTTGCTACCTTATAAAATTCTCTGTCGGACGTGGGTGAACCAGGTTGCTCGACACGCTACACAGCACGCCTTCTCATGGATGGGGCGCCGTCTCGGCCGGCGTCCTCCTTCTTGCGGCCATCGGGCTGGCCGGCTGTGGCAACGACCTGCACGCGGAACAATCGGGCATCTACGTCGATTCCACGACCGGTGTGTATCTCAAATCCGCGTTCGACGATCTCAAAGCCTGTACCGGTATGGAGAAGGGCACGTTCGAGGACCTGACCGTCGTGCTCATGCCACCCGCGTTTCCCTGCGTGTACTATGCCGGAGGATGTAGCGGCGAGTACGTGGCCCCCAACTCGGTGAAGGTGGGCAGCCTCTCCGTGTGGCGGCATGAACTCGTCCACTACCTCCTCTACCTCAACACCGGCTCAGCCGACCCGAATCACCAGAGTCCTTTGTTCTCTCAGTGCGCCCAAGCATCTTCGTCCAAGCCTCTCGCGTTCTGAACGCGCATCAGCTCTGTTGCCTTGCGATTCACGAATCGCCTCTCCCTTGAAGTGAACTTCAATCCGGCCAGATGATCAGACGAGAAAAGCACCCGCCGTCGTGTCGTTCCGGAGATATCGTCCCGTGACTCCGTAACGGTTTTCCCTTGACTCCATCCTCGATTTCATACTATTTTTAACTTTCCATTTTCCCGCCGGGCGGTTCGGGCAGATCCTCATCCGACACACCCGCTTTCGCGGCCAACGAGTCGAGACCCATGGTGTTCCAAGTCAAACGAGGGGCTTGCGCCCGCCTGTGGCATGGCGCGTGTGTGTATCTCCTTCTGCTCACCCCGATCGCATTCCCCCTTCAGGGGAGGGCGCAAGAGGGACCGACCGGGCCCCCGTTGTTCGGCTACGACCTCGCGTTCACGAAGGGCGCCGCCCACTTCAATCAACAGAAATACCGAGAGGCAATCGAGGACTTCAAACAGGCCTTGGCTGCCAGGCCCGACGACGTGGACGCCCTGTACTACCTCGGCGTCGCCCTGAGCAAGGACGGCCGCAACCAGGAAGCGCGCGACACCCTGCGGAAGGTGCTGACGCTCGATCCCAGCATGGACAAGGCCCACTTTGCGCTCGGGGTGGTGGGTTATAACCTCGGCGACGACCGGGAAGCGCTGTCCGAGCTGGACTTGGCCGAGCGGGCCGACCGGAACGACGCATTGGTCTACTACTATCAGGGGCTCGCGCTGCACCGACTGGGAGACGACGAGCACGCGACGCCCCGGTTCCTGCGGGCCGTCGCACTGTCCCCGTCGCTCGGCCTCACCGCCCATTACTACGCCGGGCTGGGGTTCTACCGGCAGGGCATCTTGGAACAAGCCGGCGACGAGCTGTCGGAGGTCGTCCGCATCGATCCGACCTCGGGCCCGGCTAAAGCGGCCCGACAGCTCCTGGCCCGAATGCGGACGGCCGCTAGGGCGGCGAACCCATGGGAGGTGGTCCTCAGCACCGCGGCTCAGTACGACAGCAACGTGATCCTACTCGCCGGTGGTTCACCCCTACCCGCAGGGATCTCGCAGAAGGGGGACACGCGGTTGGTGCTGTATCTTCGGGGCGGCTACCGCCTTGTCGACACCGGAGCATGGCGAGTCGAAGGCCGGTACAGCTTCTATCAGAGCCTCCACCAGGACCTCGACGCGTTCAACGTCCAGCACCATGAGGTCGAAGGTTTCGCTCGGTATAGTCTCAGCCGGAGGCGATGGCCGATCTCGTACGAGGTCAAGTACGCCTTCGGCGATGCCCTCGTCGACGGGGACGGCTTCTCGTTCATGCACACCGTCACGCCAACGGTCACTCTCGCGGAGACCAACGCGACCTTCACCCAGCTTGAGTACGGCTTCTCCAGGAAGGATTTCGTCAATACGGCACTGTTCACCAGCAACGACGACCGCGATGCGACCAACCAGGCGGTCGGCATCTCCCAGACCCTGTTCTTTGCCGGAAGCGGCCGGGCCCGCGCGGGCTACCGCTTCGACAGCGACACCACCGGCGCCTCGCCGACCCAGGACGACTGGGCCTACCACGCCCACCAGGTCTCGGCGGCCATCACACCCCCGCTGCCGGCAGGGGTGCGCCTGGATATCGAGGCCGCCTACGCGTTCCAGCACTACCGGCATCCGAACAGCTATTCGGCCACCGGCGAGGTGCGGGACGACCGCCAGCAATCCTACACAGCGGGGCTTTCAAAAACGTTCGAGGCAGGGATGACCGTGAGCCTCCAGGAGGTCTATACAAAGAACACCTCGAACATCGCGGCCTTCCGCTATGATCGCGGCATTTCTTCGCTGACCATCGCGGTCAGCTTCTAAACACCGTAAGGAGTGGTCCTGTGAACCGACCGGCTCTTGCCACCACCTTGGCAGCCTCGGCCCTGCTGGTCTTCACGGCGGGGGCCCGTGCCGAAAGCGCGGGCCCGATCGGAACCGTCACCGCCGTCCTGCGCGAGGTCAACGTGACCCGCGCGGCCCAGATGGACGTCGCGCTCGTGTCGCTCGGCGGCTCAGTCCTCTTCCAGGACCTCTACGAGACCAAAAACGCCTCCCGGCTGAAGCTCCTCTTCCAGGACGACAGCATCCTCACCCTGGGCGAACGGACCAACCTCAAAATCACCGAGAGCATCTACAGCCCGTCCAAGAGCCAGCGCAGCATGGTGGCGGACATGACGCAGGGCTCGGTGCGGGCACTGGTGGGCAAGTTCTTCGGGGGGGACGGATCGAAGTTTGAGATCCACAGCCCCACGGCGGTGGCCTCCGCCGGGGGGACGTACTTCATCGTCTGGACGACGGGCGAGGGCAACCACCTGAAGACCGGCGTGCTGAACATCGGCGAGTCCGGCCGCGTCGGCGTCCGGAACATCGACTCAGCCGTTGAAGGCGCCGTCGAACTGGGCCAGAACGAATACACGATGATCGAAAAGGGTAAGCCACCCACCGTGATCGCGAAGGCCGACAGCCTGCTCTTTCGAAGGCTCTCACGCGAAACCGAGCTCAAAGATCAAGCCGTTCTGGATATCCCGGATGTGTCGCAGCTCCCGGGCTTCGACATCGCCCGGGAACCGGCGACGCTTCAAGTGTCGACCCAGGCGGGGAAGGGCGACCGTGGGAAGCCGTTCGGCGCGCTGGGCCCGATGGCGGGCACTTCGATGGAAGGTGCGCTCTTGGCCATTCCGCCGATTCTCCAGCAGCCGAACGTCCCCTCCAGCGCCGGCGCGCCGGCGACGACGCCGGTCACGGTCGACGTAACCTTTCGCTGAGGAGACGCGGTGCGACGCGAAGGTGCGCAACAATTCATGAACCATCCTAGCGCTGTTCGCTCGCTGCTCCCCGCGTTGTTTGTCGCCATTATCTCGGTCGCGTGCGGCCAGGCGACCGCCGATACGAAAGCGATCACACCCGTCTCGGTGACGATCACCGTTCCTCCGGCAACGCCGCAAGCCCTTACACCCTCCTCCGGGTTCAGCAAGTCGTTCGTTCCCATCCCAAGCTTGCTGGCGTCGGTCACCTCGGTGAATCTCAGCGTGATCGATGCCGCTGATCAACCCGTAATGGACCCCACCACGGTGCCGATCTCGGAAGGACAGACCGTTCCGGTTACGATCGAGGTCTTCACGGGACCGGCCCGGACCTTTGTCGGACAGGCCGTGGACGCGCAAGGCACTGTCCTCTTCCAGGGGCGGAGTTCACCAGTCGACCTCGACGGCAAGCCCATTTCGGTCGGAATCGCGATGGCCGTCAACCCCCTCCCCTTGGACCTGACCGTGGCCACGTCCGGCACGGGAAGCGGGACTGTAACGAGCAGCCCCCAGGGAATCGCCTGTCCCTCGGCGTGCACCGCGTCGTTTACACTCGGCACCGATGTGACGCTCAGCGCCGCGCCCGATGCCCCGTCCACGTTTACCGGTTGGACGGGGTGTGCATCCTCCACGGGCACGACGTGTCTCGTCACGATGACGGCCGCCCACACCGTGACCGCCACGTTCACGAAGATTCAGTATTCCCTCGACGTCACCAAGACGGGAACCGGCGGCGGGACCGTCTCGTCAACGCCGGCGGGCCTCGCCTGTGGCCCAACCTGTGCGGCAACGTTCGACGCCGGGTCCAGCGTCACGCTCACCGCCGCGCCCGATGCCACGTCCATGTTCACCGGCTGGACGGGATGCACATCCTCCACGGCCACGACCTGTACCGTCACCATGACGGCCGCGAAGTCCGTGACCGCCACGTTTACCCGGATTCCATATGCCCTCACCGTTACCAAGACCGGGACCGGCGGCGGAACGGTCTCCTCGGCGCCCGCAGCCATCACCTGTGGCGCGACCTGCTCGGCCCTGTTCGATGCCGGGTCCAACGTCACGCTCACTGCCGTGCCCGATGGCACGTCCACGTTTACCGGCTGGGCCGGCGCCGGCTGCACGGGCACCGGGACCTGTCTCGTCTCGATCGATGCCGCGAAGTTCGTGACCGCCACGTTTACCCGGATTCAGTACACCCTCACCGTCACGAAGAGCGGGACCGGCGGCGGGACCGTCTCCTCCGCCCCGGGGACCATCAACTGCGGTGCGGTCTGTTCGACCGCCTTTGATGCCGCGTCCAGCGTCACGCTCACCGCCGCGCCCGATGCCACGTCCACGTTTACCGGCTGGACGGGGTGTACGTCCTCCACCGGCACGACCTGTACCGTCACCATGACGGCCGCCAAGGCCGTGACCGCCACGTTCACGCGGATTCAATATGCCCTCGACGTCTCCAGGATCGGGACGGGGAGCGGGGCCGTCTCGTCGGTGCCGGGAGGGATCACCTGTGGCGGGACCTGCTCGGCCCTGTTCGATGCCGCGTCCAACGTCACGCTCACCGCCACGCCCGATGCCACGTCTACGTTTACCGGCTGGGCCGGCGCCGGCTGCACGGGTACCGGGACCTGTACCG